>Ga0209737_10001004_pt1 | contig 21180 bp, 17 predicted proteins | sample TergutCu122P3_FD_187284 | JGI IMG/M metagenome (GOLD analysis project Ga0209737, IMG submission 187284) | Cubitermes ugandensis P3 segment gut microbial communities from Kakamega Forest, Kenya - Cu122 P3 (SPAdes) (version 2) | ecosystem: Host-associated > Arthropoda: Insects > Digestive system...
GGAATATGTGTTTATTATACTTGTTGTTGTCGACGTTTGAACCGAAAAGCCGGGATAACTCTGACTAATGGTATACGTCCATTCATTTTGGTTATTCTTTTGTATTACTATAACCCAAGTTGACACGCGATATAGCACCACCAGAAAACCCAGTAAAATCAACCATTTAAGACAGACCCAACAGGTACTTTGTTCATAAATACTATTAAGGTATTGGAAATTTATATCCAATACCTTTTTAATTTGCCCGAATGCAAAAAGGAGCGACCACATGAGAATAAAAGAACAATTATGCGAACCGGGACGCGGGAAAAACATTATCGGCCACTGCATGACCGCGCCGGAGCGTTACGCGCCGGACACCCGGCACATGGTTATATTAGATGTGCGGCGAAGCTACACCAAATATACGACGGGCGGGCGCGTCCGTATGTTCCTCACCGACGAGGGATATAACGAGGTCATGCAAATGGACACCTGCGGCGACGTGAAGATCATACGCCACGCCCGCGTCCGCGTGGGCGAACTGTACTACGACGCGCCGGAGCGCGAACAATAAAATATCATATCCGTTTCGGGTCATGGGCGGGGGTTTTTGCTATGTGAAAACTCCCGCCTTTTTTTATTTGCCCGGAACGCGGAAAGGAGCTGCACCCATGAGCGAACAACCGACACCATACGGCTATTACTACGGCAACGAGGCCGACCAATACACTTTTTACCGTCTGCCGAAAGCCCTGTTTACTAACGACCGCTACAAAGAATTGTCGGACGGGTCAAAAATCCTCTATGGCTTAATGCTTGACCGCATGAGCCTGTCCGTCAAAAACGGCTGGCTGGACGAGCAAGAAAGGGTATATATCATCTTTACGTTGGAGGACGCGCAGGAGTATATGAATTGCAAACACGATAAAGGCATAAAAATGTTCGCGGAGCTGGACACGGAAAAAGGCGTCGGCCTGATTGAGCGCGTCCGGCAGGGACAAGGAAAACCAGCTATTATCTACGTCCGAAAGTTTTTTGACACAGCCGAAGTCTTGACTTCGGAAAAACCGAAGTCTGGAATACCCGATATACCGAAGTGCAGACTTCCGAAAAACCGAAGTCAAGACTTCGGAAAAACCGACCCTAATAAGAATGATATAAGTAATACTGAATTTAATAATACTGATTTGAGCGATACCGATTCCTTTCCCTTCCCTTCATCCCCTCCCGCGTTCGGAACGGAAAGGAAAGGAACGGAAGCGAAAAACAATAGCGCGTTTGAAATATACCGGGACATCATACGGGAAAACCTCGACTACGACATCATGGCCGAGCGTTACCCCTACGACCGGGAGCGTATAGACGAGATTATCGACCTCATGCTTGAAACGGTCTGTACGGCGAGAAAGACAATACGCATAGCCGGGGACGATTACCCCGCCGAGCTTGTCAAAGCCAAGTTTATGAAGCTGAACGGTATGCACCTTGAATTTGTCCTTGACTGCCTGAAAAAGAACACGACGGATATACGCAATATCAAAAAATATATACTTGCCGTCCTGTTCAACGCGCCGACCACGATTGACAGCTACTACACCGCGCTTGTGGCTCACGATATGGCAAGCGGCAAGCTGTACGGAGGTACGACCCCTACGAGGGGCGGCGGCGTATGATTGTCGGGTTACACGACGCGGAGCGCGACCATATGCCCGGTAAATCATTCCCGAACCTCGCATTGATGAAAATATCGGCGTATCACAAATCGCGAGGCGATACCGTGGAATGGTGGTGCGCCCTGTTTAACGCCCATTACGGCGCGGTCTATTCAAGCAAGGTCTTTGATTTTACCCCGGAAAATATGTACTTGCCAGAAAGCACAATCAAAGGCGGCACGGGTTACGGATTATTCGCGGAGCTTCCCCCGGAGATTGATACCCTTTTCCCGGACTACTCCATCTACCCCGAAGGTGATTATGCAGTAGGCTATATCACGCGGGGTTGTCCGAACAAATGCCGCTGGTACGTCGTTCCCGCCAAAGAGGGCGATATACACCCTTATGCCGACTGGCGGGACATTGTGCGCCCGGACACGGACAAGCTCGTTCTCATGGATAACAACATACTGGCTTGCGAATACGGTATCAATCAGCTTGTGGAACTGGCGGGGACGGATTACCGCATTGACCTCAATCAAGGCATGGACGCAAGGCTTGTAACGCCGGAAATAGCGGACATAATTGCCCGCGTGAACTGGCTACGGTATATCCGTTTCAGTTGCGACCAGACAACGCAGATAGAGGCTATCGAGAACGCCGCCGCCCTGCTTATGGAGCGCGGCGTTTCCCTTTCCCGTGTATTCGTGTATCTACTCGTCACAAAAGACATTGAAAACGCGGATTACCGGGTACAACGGCTTAACACTCTCAATGTCAGTATTTACGCCCAAGCGGAGCGTAACGCGGCGCAGGGGATTATGCCAAATCGGGAGCAAAAGGAGTTTTGCCACAGATATGTCTACGGCAGGAGCTATAAAAAAGAAACGTGGCCGGAATATTGCAAACGCCACGGTATCAGATTTTTCGATGAAGGGGGACAGTCCCATGATAAACGAAGAAATCAACGATCAATCTTTTTCCATCGCGGCGCGTATCGCCGAGGTTTCGTTTAACGAAATCAGGAAAGCTATTGAAAAACTCCTTGCCGACTTAGGGAGCGGTAAATACAGCACCGAAAACATAAAGAATACGCTCACGGGTAAAAAACCGGGCGAAGTCCAGCACGGGCAAATGACATTGAAACAGTTATCAAAACATCACGACGGCCTTTCGACCATTGAGCTGACAGACCCGAACCTCCGGCTATTAGCCCGCGAAATGAAAAAACACAACATAGACTTTGCCGCCGTTAAGGACGGCAAGGGCAAGTATACCCTGTTTTTCAAGGGCAAGGATGTGGACAGCGTGACCCACGCCCTCAAACGCTATACACAGCAGTTTGTCCGGCGTGAAAAAGGTAGTCCGGCAGAAAAGCCGTCCATTGGAAAAGAGCTTGCCGAGGCGAAAGAAGCGGCGAAAGTCCTCAATATCCGGCTGGATAAAGTAAAGAATCGGAGCCGGGGGGAGCTGGCGATATGAAAAACATCAACGTCAAAAAGCTCGTAACCACCATATTGCCTTATGTTTTTCTGTTTTACTTTTCGGACAAGGCCGGGCAGTCTTTCCGTCTGTCGCTGGGACATGATTTAAGCCAAAAGGTGCTGAACCTAAAAAACGGCTTTGGGTTGGCGTTCACAAGCCCCCTGCCGAGCTTCCACCCGCAGGATTTACTTGTGGGTGTCATCGGCGCGGCGCTGGTCGCTATCGCTATCCAAGTGAAACGGTCGAACGCCAAGAAATACCGCAAGGGCATAGAATACGGCTCGGCGCGTTTCGGAACCCCGGCCGACATAGCCCCGTTCATCGACCCGAACCCGGAAAATAACATAATCCTGACACAGACCGAACGGCTCACAATGGACAGCCGCCCGAAGAACCCCGCCCACGCCCGGAATAAAAACGTGCTGGTGATCGGCGGCTCCGGCTCCGGCAAGACAAGGTTTTTCGTGAAGCCGAACCTCATGCAATGCACCTCAAAGGATTTCCCCGTATCGTTTTGTGTCACCGATCCGAAAGGAACCGTGCTTTTAGAGGTCGGTCAACTGCTCCGGCGTTGCGGCTATGAGATTAAGATACTGAATACGGTCAATTTCGCAAAATCAATGAAATACAACCCTTTCCAGTATATCAAGAGTGAGAAAGATATATTAAAGCTCGTAAACACGCTCATACTCAATACCCGCGGCGAGGGCGAAAAATCCAATGAAGATTTTTGGGTCAAGGCCGAAAAACTCTACTATACCGCCCTTATCGGCTATATCTTCTACGAGGGCAGACCCGATGAAAGAAACTTTATCTCCCTGCTCGACATGATAAACGCCAGCGACGCCAGCGAGGACGACGAACAGCATAAAAACCCGGTTGACCTCATGTTTGAAAAACTGGCGAAAAAGAACCCGGAACATTTCGCGGTTTTGCAATATGCCAAGTATAAGATGGCGGCGGGCAAAACCGCAAAATCCATACTTATATCCTGCGGCGCAAGGCTTTCACTCTTTGACATAAAGGAGCTGCGCGACCTCATGGAATACGACGAGCTGGGGCTTGACGAGATAGGCGACCGAAAGGCCGCCTTTTTTATTGTCACGTCGGACACGGACAGCACCTTTGATTTTTTATCGTCAATGGTCATCATGCAGATGTTCAACACCCTATGCACAAAGGCAGATGATGAATACGGTGGGCGGCTCCCTTTTCACGTCCGCTGCCTGCTTGACGAATTTTCTCAGGTAAAAATCCCGGATATGCAACGGCTAATTTCAGTTATCCGCAGTCGTGAAATATCGGCAGCCCTGATCGTACAGGCACAATCGCAAATTAAGGCGAACTACAAAGACCACGCCGACACGCTGGCCGGGTCGTGCGACGTGACCCTGTTCCTCGGAGGCCGGGAAAAAGGGACATTGAAAGACATGGCGGAACTTTTAGGCCGTGAAACAATCGACAATATCAACACATCAGAAAATCGTGGACAGAGCGCGTCCTACGGCATGAATTACCAAAAACTCGGCAAGGAGCTGATGTCACAGGACGAAATCGCCGTGATGGACGGGGGCAAGTGCCTTTGCCTTGTGCGCGGTGTCAGGCCGTTTTTGTCGTATAAGTACGACATAACCAAGCACCCGCGCTACAAATACCTTTCGGACTACGACAAGCGAAATACCTTTGACGTAGAAAAGTATCTTGCCCGTCTGCGGAGGCCGCACCCGCCCGTCGCGCCGGACGAACCCTTTGACTGCTTTGACTACGGCGACGATGACAATGACGCCATCGGGGAAATCGACGCGGAACCCGTCAGCACCAACGAAACCGCATAGCAAAAGGGGGTAAACGCCATGTTCAGGGCGAGGGAACCGCCTTAACGCGCCGCCGTGAGAGATACGGCGGTTTTTTGTGCCTTTCACACGCGGCAGGAGCCGCGACACCCGGAGAGTGGCCGGAAAACCACATCAAAAAAAATTAAAAGCAGGAGGTTTTACGCAATGGATTTCTTTAACAGCATGGTAGACGTATTGCAGACCCTCGTGATCGCACTGGGGGCTGGCCTCGGAATATGGGGCGGTATCAACTTGCTCGAAGGGTAGTATGGCCAAGACAACCCTGCGAGTAAATCGCAGGGGTAACTGGACGCCCTCCGCGGACGGGCAACCGCCGCGCAGCGTATGGTGGAAGTCCATACGGTGACGAATCGAATTGCTGGAAACCCCTAAGAGCCATGTGTGCCACAACGCAGGGATGAAAAACGCCCAATCGTGACGGCGGCGAAAGCGGAAAAAAACATATGGATGGCGCAAGGCGCGAGCCTAAACGCCTTTACAATGGGCAATCAGCAGCCAAGACTTGAATAGAGTAAGGTTCAACGACTATCCCTTGCGGGAGTAGGGTCAAACGACCCGAAGCGGTTCGCCCCGTGCAAACGGGTGAAGATATAGTCTATTCCTGTATGAAAGTACGGGATGTTCGCCGTGTAACGGTGGAACTGCGCCGGACTTGTGACCCGGCGTGAATGTTACAGATGAAACAGTTAATGGCCGGTGGCGGCGTCGCCCTTATCGGCCTTATCCTCGTACCCTTACTTTCAGGACTTTTCGGCTAAAATCCAGAAAGGGGCAACTCAATGTTCGGCATACTTGACGCCATCACGAATTGGATTCGTGAATTACTCATAGGCGCGATCACATCAAGCCTGTCAAGTATGTTCGGGGACGTGAACGAAAAAGTAGGCACGATAGCCGCCGAGGTCGGCCAGACCCCGCAAGCGTGGAATATCAATATCTTTAACATGATACGGGCGCTTTCGGAAACGGTCATACTGCCAATCGCGGGGATTATCATTACCTACGTTCTGTGTGCGGAGATCATCAGCATGGTTATTGATAAAAATTCCATGCACGAAGTAGACACGTTTATGTTTTTCAAGTTTTTGTTCAAAGCGTGGGCGGCAATCTTTATTGTCGCCCATACTTTTGACATAACAATGGCGATCTTCGACCTCGCCCAGCATATCGTATCGGGCGCGGCGGGGGTGATACACGGTAGCACGGCCATTGACATAGACGCGGCGATAGCCGCCATGAACTTCGACGCATACGGAATCCCCGAACTGCTTTTACTGATGATCGAAACATTCCTTATCAGTTTTTGCATGAAAATAATGAGCGTTATCATCACGGTAATCCTTTACGGGCGCATGATTGAAATATACTGCGCCTGTTCCGTCGCCCCTATCCCTATGGCGACAATGGCTAATAAAGAATGGGGGCAGATGGGAAACAACTATATCCGTTCGCTTCTCGCGCTGGGCTTTCAAGGCTTTTTCCTGATGGTCTGTATCGGGATATACAGCATTTTGGTAAACGACATGATTGTGGCAGCCAACATACACACGGCAATACTCTCCGTCGCGGCTTACACCGTCATGCTCTGCCTGTTTATGATGAAATCGGGAAGCCTTGCGAAATCAGTCTTTAACAGCCATTAGGCGGGAGGCCATGTATGAAAAGCATTACAGAACTGGAACCCGAACAGCGGGAGGCGTTGATGTTTTGGATTAAGGATTCATGCGGTAAAGACCCGATCATCATAAGCGACCCGCACGGGTATCTATCAAAAACGGGAGGTTTGACAATGGAGATAACACAGGAAACGCGGCGGGAGAGTTACCAAGCCGCCAAACAGGACGGGTTGGCACGGCGGCGCGTCATACTGGAAATACTCACGGAACACAGGGACGACCTGACGGCGCGGGAGGTATCGGCAGAGCTGCATCGCCGGAGCATTACCCCGTCGGACGAACGCAATTACGCCGCGCCACGGCTCACCGAGTTAAAAGAAGCCGGAAAGGTTCACGCTGTCGGGAAAAAACCATGCGCCCACTCCGGCCGCAATGTGGCTGTATGGGCTGTCCGGGGGTGTAATTGATGGCATATGTATCCATCCCGAAAGACTTAACGGCGATAAAATCCAAGTTCATCATGGGGCTGACGAAACGACAGGCACTATGTTTCGGGGCGGCGGCGGCAACGGGATTGCCGCTTTTCTTTTTGGTTAGGACAGTCGCGCCCGTGAGCGCGGCGGCTATGCTTATGCTCCTTGTGATGTTGCCGTGGTTTTTATTCGCCATGTACGAAAAACACGGCTTGCCGCTGGAAAAATACTTGAAGCGCGTTATATCCGTGAAGTTCACGCGCCCGAAGATACGGACGTATCAGACCGATAACCTATACGCCGCCGCAGGGCGGCAAATACAGCTAATCAAGGAGGTACAGAGCATTGTTGCAGGTAAAAACGCCCGCAGGGGCTAAACTGACGCGGCGGCAGGACAGGCAGATCGCCGCCGCGATAACCGCCGCCAAAGGCGACCCCAACAAACCGGCCAGCGTTCAGGCGTCCATCCCCTACCGCGCCATGTACCCGGACGGCGTTTGCATGGTGACGGACAGGCTTTTCAGTAAAACCATCGCCTACGAGGACGTAAACTATATGCTGGCCGGAAAAGACGCGCAGACATTTATATTCGAGTGTCTATGCGACTTAAAAAATTATTTTGACCCCTCTATCTCCGTACAGGAAACCTATATCAGCCGCAGGGCGGCGAAAGAATCGTTGCACAGCGCGATAGACATACCTCTCACCGGGGACGTTTTCGATTATATCCGGGACGAGTACAGCGGCATACTCAAAAAGCAGAATGAACAAGGCAACAACGGCCTTGTACGGACGAAATACCTCACCTTTGCCATTGAAGCGGATAGTATCAAAACGGCTAAATCCCGCCTTGCCCGTATCGAAACCGATATACTCAACCATTACAAGGTGCTGGGCGCGGGGGCGTGGCCGCTCTGTGGCAAGGAACGGCTGGCCGTCATGCACAATATTTTCCATCTCGGCACGTTTGAGCCGTTCGCCTTTGAATGGGACTGGCTGGCGGGTACGGGGCTGTCCACGAAAGACTATATCGCCCCGACATCGTTTCACTTTGGCGAGGGCAGGAGCTTCCGGGTGGGCGGCAAAATTGGCGCGGTGAGCTATTTGCAGATCATGGCTCCCGAACTCAACGACCGCATACTGGCCGACTTCCTCGAAGTGGACGCGAATGTGGTTGTCAATATCCATATCCGCAGTATCGACCAGCTTGAAGCCGTGAAGATGATTAAACGCAAAATTACGGACATTGACGGTATGCGGGTGAACGAGCAGAAAAAGGCGGTCAGGGGCGGGTGGGATATGGACATCATGCCGACCGACCTGAACACCTACGGCGATGAAGCTAAAAAACTCTTGAAAGACTTACAAAGCCGGAACGAGCGTATGTTTTTGATGACCGTGCTGATGATGAACGTCGCCGGGTCGAAACAGAGCCTTGACAACCGGGTTTTCCAAATGTCGGGTATCGCCCAAAAACACAACTGCGCCCTGCACAGACTTGACTACATGCAGGAGCCGGGGCTTATGTCCTCCCTGCCGCTGGGACTGAACCAGATTCCCATACAGCGGGGGCTTACCACTTCCAGCGCGGCGGTGTTTATCCCGTTTATCACCCGCGAGATATTTCAGGGCGGCGAGGCGTTATACTATGGGCGCAACGCCATTTCCGGCAACATGATAATGGCCGACAGAAAGACGTTAAAGACGCCCAACGGCCTGATACTCGGCACTCCGGGCAGTGGAAAGTCTTTTGCCGCCAAAAGGGAGATCACCAACTGTTTCCTGATAACGCAGGACGATATTATCATCTGCGACGTTGAGAGCGAATACCACGCCCTCACCCGTGAGCTTCAGGGTCAGGTGATAAGGCTCTCGGCCTCCGGGGGCGGCGGCCAGTTCGTGAACCCGATGGACATAAACCTCAATTACAGCGAGGATGAAAACCCCATAGCCCTGAAAAGCGACTTTATCCTGTCTTTCTGCGAAGTCATCGCCGGGGAGCGGGACGGTTTACAGCCCATTGATAAATCGGTCATCGACAAAGCGGTGCGGAACGTCTACCGGGAATATCTGGCGAACCCCGACCCGGCCAAAATGCCGATACTGGAAGATTTATTTAACGCCCTGAAAGCGCAGCCGGAGATCGAGGCGCAGCGCGTGGCCTCCGCTATGGAGATTTATGTGCATGGGAGCCTCAATATTTTTAACCACCGAACCAACGTTAACATCAACAACAGGCTTGTTTGCTACGACATCAAGGAGCTGGGCAAACAGCTTAAAACGCTGGGTATGCTGGTGGTGCAAGACCAGATATGGAACCGGGTCACGAAAAACCGGGCGCAGAAGAAAACGACGCGCTACTACTGTGACGAATTTCACCTGTTGCTCAAAGGCGAGATCGGGGCTTGGAGCGTCGAGATATGGAAGCGGTTTAGGAAATGGGGCGGCATACCAACCGGGATTACCCAAAATCTCAAGGATTTTTTACAGAGCCGGGAGGTCGAAAATATCTTTGAGAACAGCGATTTTATTTATATGCTGGCGCAAGCGCCCGGCGACCGGGAAATCCTCGCACAAAAACTGAATATCTCCCCAAAACAGATGGCCTACGTCACCCATACCGAACCGGGCGAGGGGCTTATCTTCTTCGGCAACATCATATTGCCTTTTGTCGATAAGTTCCCGGAAAATACCACCCTGTATAAGATAATGTCCACCCGGTTAGAGGAAAGCATCGCGTAGGGGGTGACTGACATTGAAAGAGTTACAATCAGGCGGGAAAATCGTCCAGCAGATGACCCGGAACGGCGTTGTTGAGGTCAACAAAGCCACAGGGGGCGCGGAACGTATCAGCGGGCGGGAGCTGGCGGTTTCCCATGATACCAACGAAGCGGAGCCGTTGGCAGGCGTGGCCGACCGCATACTGTCCGAACGGCGGGAGTTGAAAAAACGGGCGGTCAAGCGTGAAAACACCAAGATATTCAAGCGCGTCCAGCGAAGCCCGGACAGCACACGGCTACAATTCACCGACGAGGAACGGACAGATCCCGCGCTGGCGAAATCCATAAAAAAATCCGAAAAAGCCGCCGTCCGATACGAAAAGGCACAGGCGCGTGTCCCCAAAGAAAAAGTTTTATCCATTGAGCGCGTTCCCGACGCGCCCACCATCCCCAAAGGCGAACGGAAGCCGGAAGCCATACGCCCGGTGTTTTCCGATAAAGGCAGATTGACCGATTTACAGCGCGTCACAGGCAAGCCTGACGGTATACCCACAGGCAAGCCAGCGACGCGCCTTGTTTTTCGGGAACGTGACAAGCCGCCCAACGGGAAGCTGACCCACGCTTTGAGCCGTCCGGGGCGTGAGGCCGGTCTTGCATTTCATGGCGAAATACGAAAACGCGAAGGCGACAACGTGGGTGTCGAGGCGGCGCACGGCGCGGAGCAAACCGCCGAGAGCGCGGGGCGTTTTGCCGCCGCAGGGTACAGGCATATGCAGTTCCGGCCATATAAAAACGCGGAAAAAGCGACCGAAAAAGCGTTTAAGGCCAACGTAAACGTATTGTACGAGCAGAGCCTACGGATGAACCCGGAGCTTGAACACATGGGCCCCATAAAAAAGGCGTTGCACAAACGGAAAATCCAGCGTGATTACGCCAAGACGTTCCGGGAGAGCCAGAAAACCGCCGAGCGCGTGAAAACCACGGCGCGGACGGCCAAGAAAGCGGCCGAGAAAACCAAAGAAGCCGTTGAAAAAGCGGGCAGGTTCGTTGTCAGGCATTGGAAAGGGATATTGATGTTTGGCGGCGCGTTCCTGCTCCTTGTCCTATTGATAACGGGTATATCCTCCTGTGTGTCTATGTTCGGCGGCGGGTTCACGAGTGTGATCGGCACATCATACACCGCCGAAGACGAGGACATTATCGGAGCCGACGCGGATTATACCGCCCTTGAAAGCCAGCTTGCGGCGCGGATTGCGGGTATCGAAAGCACTTACGGAGGTTATGACGAGTACCGCTATTCCCTTGACGAGATCGGACACGACCCTTTTGAACTGGCGAGTTACCTGACCGCCAAATTCAATATGTACACGCGGGAGCAGGTACAAGCCGAGCTGCAAAGCCTTTTCAACCAGCAGTACACCCTGACCCTCACCTCTGTAACGGAGATTCGGTACAAGACGGAAACCCGGACAGGCTCATATACATGGACGGACGCGGACGGCAATTCTCACAGTGAATCATATACCTACGAGGTGCAAGTCCCGTACAACTATTACATTCTCTATATAACACTTACCAACCGTTCGCTGGGAGCCATCGCGTTATCAAATCTCACGTCGGAGCAGGCCGAAATGTACGCAGTCTACATGGAAACCAAGGGCAACAAGCCGGAGCTGTTCGGCGGCAATCCCTACGTCCGGGGCGAATACACGCACTATGACATACCCCCGGCAGCCCTGACCGATACGGCGTTTGCCGCCATGATGAGGGAAGCGGAGAAGTATCTCGGTATGCCCTACGTCTGGGGCGGTTCGTCCCCGTCAACGTCTTTCGACTGCTCGGGGTTCGTCTGCTATGTGGTGAATCAATCGGGCGTCGGGAGCGTGGGGCGCACGACGGCGCAGGGGCTTTTTGATATATGCGCTATTATCCCACCCTCTGACGCGAGGCCGGGCGACTTGATACTTTTCCACTCCACCTATAACAGTCCGGGGGCTGTTTCTCACGTCGGTATCTATGTCGGCGGCGGCTACATGGTACACGCCGGAAACCCCATCGGGTACGCGGATATAACATCGCCCTATTGGGTCAACCACTTCTACGCTTTCGGCAGATTGCCGTAATAACATGAATATAACAAAGAAAGGACGCAGACCATGAACAAACTGGAAAAAATCGAGCGTGAGGCGCAAAAGGCGCGTGAAAAAATCGCGGCTTTTCAAACCGTGTTGAAACAAATCGACGGCAAGCGGACGGAACAGGAAAACTTGCAGATCGTCCAGCAAGTCCGGGCATTGAAGCTGTCCCGTGATGAACTGTACGCTTTTTTAGACACCGGGACGCTTCCCCCGGCATTGGCCGGGGCAATATCCACCACCGCAACCGAGCCGGACGGTGGCCGTCTGCCAGAGGTCATCCACTCCCGGCGCGAAAGGCCGCGCCGAACCCCGGACGTTGCCACCGAGCCGGAACCCACGAAAACAGAAACGATACCCAACTTTGAAAGAGAGGGCATGAAAAATGAGGAAAATTAAGAGTAACAGGGCTTTGCGGGTGATACTCGCCATTGCCGCCACCCTTGCCACAGGCGCGGGCGCGGTTTGCCTGTTTCTGAAAAAGAAAGCGAAAAAGAACTACATCAAAATGTCCGGGTTTATACTCGCCGCGCTTGTCCTGTCAGGCTTGTCAATGACGTCCTACGCGACCGAACTACCCAGAGAGCCGGATTTGAGCGCGATACTGACCCCCGTTGTCACGCCGACCCCTGTGTTTCCCGATGAAACCGAGTTAATAATCACGGGCGAATTGAAAGAAAAATCCGATACCCAGCTTGTACTTGAACCCCTATCATCGCCGGAGCCGGAGAAAACGCTGCAACCTGACAGCAACGCCCTCACTCCGGCGGGCAACCTATCCCTTGTTGACGATTTTTCAAGCGTAACGGCTATCGGAAAGCAGTTTATCACCGTAGTAACCAAAAGTGGAGCATATTTCTACATCGTCATTGACAGGACAAAAGACCGGGAAAACGTGTATTTTCTGAACCTTGTGGACGAGGCCGATTTATTGGCGATTATGGAAAAAGACAAGAAAACCGCGCCTACGACCCCCGCGCCTGTACAGCCTACGCCGGAGCCGACCCCTGCGCCCGCGCCGGAGCCAAAGCAGAATAACACGGGTATGTTATTGATTGTACTCCTGCTTGTCGGCGCGCTGGGCGGCGGGGCGTATTACTATTTCAAAGTGTTAAAGCCGAAACAGGGCGAAAAGAAAGGGAACACGACCGAGCTTGATGATTTCGACTTTGACGGCGACGAGGACGATTTTAACGACGAACCTGATAAAGCGGAGCCTGACGGCGAGGACGATATACCCGATTTCGTCATACATGACGAAACCGCTGATACCCGGCCGGAAAGTGGGGGCGGCGAATGAGCGTTTTAGTGATCTCGGAAAAACCCAGCGTCGGGGCAAGTCTGGCTACTGTGCTGGGCGCGAAAGACCGCAAGGACGGCTACACCGAGGGCAACGGCTACATCGTTTCATGGTGCGTCGGCCATCTTGTCGGGCTGGCTGACGCATACGAATATGACGAGCGTTTCGGTAAATGGCGGCGGGAGGACTTGCCGATCATCCCGGACGTTTGGAAATACCTCATATTCGACGGTAAAAAGAAACAATATGACATTCTGCGCGGCCTGATGAACCGCCCGGACGTTGACCGCCTCATATGCGCCACAGACGCTGGGCGCGAGGGGGAGCTTATCTTCCGATTCGTTTACCAAATGGCGGGTTGTAAAAAACCGTTCAAAAGGCTGTGGATTTCCAGCATGGAGGAAAGCGCGATACGAAAGGGTTTTGACGAGCTGCGGGACGGCCACGACTACGACCCCCTGTATTACTCCGCGCTATGCCGTGCCAAAGCCGACTGGCTGATCGGGATAAACGCGACCCGGCTGTTTTCCACCCTGTACAACAAGACCCTTAACGTCGGGCGCGTCCAGTCCCCGACCCTTGCCATGCTGACCGAACGGAGCGCGAAAATATCCGGCTTTGTCAAAGAAAAATACCACATTGTACGGCTGAACATGGGCGGGATTGAAGCGCAGAGCGCACATATCCCCGGCCAACAGGAAGCGGAGAAGATACGGACGGCGGCTGATAAAAAAGCCGCCGTTTGTATTTCCCTCACGAAAGAGCAGAAAACCATATTACCCCCGAAACTCTTTGACTTGACAGCCTTACAGCGGGACAGCAACCGCCTGTTCGGGTATACGGCGCAACAGACCCTTGACGCGGCGCAAAAGCTGTATGAGGCCAAATATATCACATATCCGAGGACAGACAGCAAATATTTGACCTCTGACATGGCGGCGGGACTTCCTGCGCTGGTACAGGCCGCCGCCATGTTCGTCGGCGCGGGGACTGTTCCCGTCAACATCGGGCAAGTGGTAAACGACGCGAAGGTGTCCGATCACCACGCCATCATCCCCACCGCCGAAATTAAAAAGGCCGACGGTTCTAAACTGGACGATACCGGGCGCAATATCCTTTCTTTGATAGCGTCCCGGCTTGTGTGCGGCGTGGGCGAAAAACACGTTTACGAAGCAATAGCGGCGGTATTCGATTGCGGCGGGTACAGCTTCACGGCAAAAGGCAAGGTGACGATAGCGGACGGTTGGAAAGCCGCCGAACGCGGTTTTATCTCCGCGCTGAAGCTGAAAGACGATAACACCGACCCGGACGGCGGCGCACGACTGGGAGCAGACCATCTGCCCCCGATTGACGAGGGGCAGACGTTTGACAACGCCGCCGCCACGGTCACGGAGCATTATACGCAACCCCCGAAGCATTACACCGAGGACACGCTTTTATCGGCTATGGAAAACGCGGGAGCTGATGAAACCGCCGAAGATACCGAGCGTAAAGGACTTGGCACTCCGGCCACCCGCGCCGCCATCATTGAAAAACTTGTAGGCGGCGGCTTTGTCAATCGGAACGGGCGGCAGCTCATACCCGCCCCGGACGGTGAGAACCTTATCAAGATACTGCCCGACACGCTCAAATCCCCGGCATTAACGGCGAAATGGGAAAACGACTTGACGCAAATCGCCAAAGGCGAAGCGAGGCCGGACGGCTTTATACGGGGTATTGAAAATATGGCGCGGTCGCTGGTGACGGGTAACGCCGCGCCGGACGAAGCGTATAAAAACTTGTTTGGGTTGCCGAGGGAAGCCGTGGGGATATGTCCCCGGTGCGGCGGCCATGTGGTTGAGAGCAAGCCGAATTTTCATTGTGACAACCGGGATTGCTTGTTTGTCATGTGGAAAGCCGACCGTTTTTTTACCACCCGGAAAAAGGAACTTACAAAGGCCGTCGCCGCCGAACTGTTGAAAACAGGCAAGGCGCAAGTCAAGGGGCTTTACTCCGAAAAGACCGGGAAAACTTTTGACGCAGTTATCCTGCTGGCCGACACTGGCGGGAAGTATGTCAATTACCGTTTCGAGATCGCTGACGGTCAAAAGGCAGGATAAACGGAATAGTTAGTCGCAAGCATAGGCGGCGGGGGCGACGCTAAAGCGTTCCCCCTTCGCCGTACCGCCTCCCCCTTGTCGCCGACAAGGGAACCCCCTGCGGTTTCGCTTGTCGGGGAAATCCCCGAACCCCTAACCTCTGTGGGAGAATCCCAAACCCTTATTATGACGCTCAATACAAAACCGAAGCGTCACCTGTATGTCTATATTTATAGACAAAACACCCACGGTAACTCGCAGGATTGGCTGAACAACTGCTTATGTCAGTACCGTTTTTACATTTATCATATAAGTAATATGGGCAAAAAGTCACGGGTTGCACCACAAAATGCTTATTATCCAATACTATGCCCCTAAAAATTTTCCACCATGGGATTGTAATAATTGCACCATGTCCACGCGTCCTTTCCTTTGCGCGTATCTTACGGCAGATGAACCCAGATTATCGGTCGCATTAATGATTGCTCCGTTTTTTATCAAGAGTTCCACGGCGGATGTATGCCCGTTCTTGGCGGCTGACATCAAAGGCGTTTCCCCGTCTCTGTTGGCTTTGTTGACATCTGCGCCCTTCTTAATCAACGCCTCCGCCGCTTCTAATGCCCCGTTATAACAAGCCCAACCAAGCGCGGTGGTAGAGGCCTCCCCAACGGCGTTGACGTCCGCTCCTTGGTTCAGATATTTTATCACGTCGTTTGAATTACCGTTAAATGCAGCGGTCGTCATTTGTTTGTTTATCTCTGCTTTCGGGCCGGGATTCAGTTCGTTCAATTTATCAATAGCATACTGCCTAAACTCGCTACTTACGTTTTTGATAACGTCAGACAGCACTTCAGGGTCTTTTATCTGCCTTACTGCTGCATAGCGGACAACATCCTCCCTGCATGTTTTTGCGAGATTGGCAAGCAGGGTATGGTCAGTCATCCTTTCAACAATTTCTTGCTTAAAGGAGTTATCAATACGATTGGCGACTATGTCCGCAAGTAAGGTTTGGTCGGTGATTTTATTTATCATCGCCTTAGCCATGTCACTGGTGCTTTTTTCCCATCTGTAGTTCTTTACATATTCGGCAATATCTGCTTGGGATGTAATCTTGTCAATGTCAATCTTGCCGCATATGACGCACTTACATCCGTTCCAATTATGCTGTTCATCACGGGTCTTACTACAACGGGAACACTTGCAACCGTTCCAATCGTGCTGCTCAGCTTGCGTCATGCCGCACCGTTTACATTTACCTTTGCACAAGTCAAAGTCGTGTTGTTCATCACGGGTCTTGCCGCACTTTGAACACTTACAGCCGTTCCACTTATGCCCGAATAAACAAGCCATTTTTTCCCTCCTGATTGTATTCAAGATAATATAATACGTCTCACTTCGCGCGTTCTCCACTGGCAAGGGGGAAGCGATACACCGACAGGCGGGCGGCTCACACGAAGCCCGAAACGACGGACGGAAAGGCGGTTCGGGTATCGCGGCAGTTTTCCATTCGGACGGATCGCAACCATCGGCGGCGAATCCCTCGGCATGGGTCATTCGCTATTGAGATAGTTTCTGTTGAGCCGCTTCTCGTACAGTGTCATCAGCGGCATTTTTCGCAACATCTACCAATAACTCTTTGATTGTCAACCTTTCAACCGCCACAATTCTTATATCCATTATTTCTTCATAGAAAATAACGTAACCTTCATTGTCTGTCCGTTCTTTTCCAATCGAACGCTTAAAGTCAAAGCGATCTCCTGTCATTTTAGCAATATCAACGTAAACTTCTTGGGTAAGACTTTCGTTTTCAGTCATATTATTAACTGCGTACCAGCGAACAGTAATGCTTTTATCAATTTTTACAATTTCTGCAAGAATTTTATCATCATGCAGTTTTTTTACCGCAAATGCACGCATATACTCGTCACTGGCGTTTTTTGCAATATCAACTATCAACTCCTGATTCGTAACCTTTGCTAATGCGAAATCTTTTGCCCAACCATCATCAGTTTTTGCAATGTGAGCTAATTGAACTTCATCAGTCATAGCTTCTATTGCACGTATTACCTTTTCTCTATTATTGCTCTGCCATGCTGGTTTGAACAGTCCCACTTTCTCACCGCCTTACAAGTTTTTATCGTTAGACATTCGTTTTGTCCCCGCACGTTCCCCACTTGTAAGGGTGGGGCAACACGCCGACTGTGGGGCAACTAATACGCTTCCATGAAACTGATGATTGACTATCTCGTTATTACTTCGTTTTGTGTTCATGGGTATACATTTTTACATTGCAGATAATTCATTTACATAGTAACTTATTATTTCACGGATAGAGTCGCGTGTTTCTTTCATAAAAAATGTTGGCGGGTTAGTTAAGCATTGCTTTATGGGAAATAGAATCATATTACTTTCTTCTGTGCCAAAATAATTTTTTATCGTCGGCTCGATTCTGCATTGAAAAGGTTTATACCCCTGAACCCAAAGAACATACGGAGGCTCAATTACTTTGTTTATCAGGCGTTCCATTAGTGGAGTGTGTAATTGCTTTGGAATCTCACTAAAAGGTAAACTGCCGAGATATTTTTTCTTAAATAACTTCTCCATTGCCGGAGATTTATTTTCGTCATGGACATACCTAATAGTGAACCCTCGATTTCCGAGAGTTATGTAGTTGCTAATCATCGGTACAACAGGTTTTAGGTTAAAAGAAACAATAAAATGCTCTTCCATTTCTGGTGTATCCTCGAATAATCCAGAATCCAATTTATATCGCAAGGATAAAAAAGATTCTACAACTTTTTTTAGAAATAATTTCGGTGTTCCGTCTTTTTTTATACTATCGGCCACCATAGCATCAATTCCAAATTGTAAGCAGTTTATGCATAAGGTCAACCGAGCTATACCACAGATTCTTTCTTGTACTAAGACTTGCTCTTTCATAGCCGTGTTCGCTTGTTCAACCACAATAAAATCATAGCCTATGGCTGATTTCTTTCCGCAAACAAAACAGCTGTCGCACAATTTCTTTGACATATATATCCCCTTACCATGAATCGGTACGCATAAACTTCCAAATTATTCTATCACAAAAATATGAACATTTCTACAAAAAGTTTTCAAGCTCCTTTGCGGTCAGCCGTCGCCGCCGAGGGGGTTATTATATACATATCACCCCGTCCCCGGGGCATGAAAGGTCGTGATGTCCATTGAAAACATAGCAATCACCAACGCGGAACTGCGGATTGATACGGCGGTTGAATCTTTCGATATGCGAGAGATACAAAACCGCCGTTTCATGTTTAACCCGTTGACCGGGACGCTCATTCTTGGGCGGCAGTATTCCGGCAATCAGCTTGTTGCCAGTCACGCCGAGGAACACGGGCGCATGGCCGAGGGCGAACCCTTTGACAATTTCATCCGGGGCTGGATAGGCACGGGCGGGCGTTTCCCTGACGGCGTTATCCATTTCGCGCCGCCGATACCGAAAGACAACCCGGCCATGTTTGATAAGGGCTTTGATACCTTTGAAATGTTCGCTCGTAACGGAGCGACGGCCGAAACCGTTATCCGGGGCTTTCCCGGCGCGTGGGAGCAGCCCTTATCCGGCTTGCTTGACGGCGAAAAACTTAACGAAACGCGAAAGGAAGTGATGAAACCAATGGCCGATACCAAAAACACCTATGAATCCAGCAGTTACGGCGATAAACTCGAACCCGCCGACAGGCTGAAACTGGAACACCATGTTTATATGAGCGACGAAAAGACCGACATATCCCGGCTGACCGTTTTACCTATGGAACGGTTACAAGCCTTACGCGCCGAGAGCGCGGCGGCTGAACAGGCTATTTTTGAAAGTTTGCGCGGGCAAGCGGATTTATGGGAAGATCAGGCGGCAGTTACCTTGTTGATCGACAAGGCGATTGAATACAATAAAGTCCCCGCCGTCGCCCATTCCTCTAATCAATGGGTCAGGGACAACGCGAACAGCGACCGCCAGAGCATGAGCAACATGGTATATAAAATGGCGTACCACGTTAATGAAAAAACAAGTTACGACAGGGCGGCGGGTAAAACCGTTCCCGTGGGCTATGAATTGACATGGGACGTATATACCAATTCCCCCAATCTGCCCGGTTACAGGCGAAATGTTCAAAAAATCGCCGGGCAGGACAGAAAGCCTTTTACGAGCAAGGCCGACATGGATAAATACTTCGCCGGACGCATTAAGGCATACGCCCATCTGTTCACCGAAATATCGCCGCCGATACCGCCGGAATACAAAAAATGCTTTTCCGTGAACGGGCAATTATTACCCGGCTACACCGCACAGGGCGAGAAGCCGACCGACCGTGCCGCCGCCATCGGCGGCGATTCCGTTGTAGACCAAAAATTAACCGAATTATTAAAGGAGCGTGAGGACATGAACGAACCCTTAAACATTAAAATGGCGACCAGTGAAATGCACGACAGCGGGAGCGGCGAGGGCGCATGGCTGAAACTCCCCGCCACCGCCGAGCAATTACAGGCCGCGCTTGCGCGGATCGGCGCGGCGGGCGGCGAATTGGGAAAGGATTATGTCATATCCGGCTTTGAATCGCCTATATATGCCGTCGCTTCCCTTGACTTGGGAACCGTGCAAAAAGCGAGTATAGACGAACTCAACTTTTTAGCGGCGGGGCTTGAAAAGATGGAGCCGATACAGCTTGAAAAACTGAACGCCGCAAGTGAGGCGATGGCCGACTTGGAAGATGTGCGCCGATTGGCCGAATACCCGCAGAACACAGATTTTTATGTCCATATGCCCGATATTAAGGACTATAAGCAGCTTGGCGCGTATTACCTGCATGACAGCGAAATGGTGAATATGCCGGAGGCGTGGAAAAGCGCGGTAGACGTTGAAAAGCTGGGTATGATCGCCGTCGAGAAAGAGCGCGGTGCGTTCACCGAGCGCGGGTATCTGATCGAATCGGGCGACAAATGGCAGCCCGTCCCGGAGATACCGCAGGAATACCGTATCACCCCGAAAGCCGAGAGGACGGAGCCGGAGCGTAAAGCCGAAGTGAAGTCCGACCCCCGTGAGACACAGCCCGACCCGAATATCAACAGCGAAGCCCTCGCCGCCGTCCTCCCCACTCCCGCCGCAGTTATGAAAGCCGCGCCCATCGTGTTTGTGTCCGAAAACCCCCGCGACCGCATGAAAGAAATCACCGACAAGCTGGAGCAGGGTATCAAGGGGATTTTCGATAGTGAGAAGTATAAAGTCTTTCTTGATACCATGTCGAAGTTCCACAATTACAGCTTGAACAACTGCCTATTGATCGCGTTCCAAAATCCCGCCGCTTCCCGCGTCGCGGGGTTTACTTCGTGGAAAGTCGATTTTAAGCGTGACGTCAAAAAAGGCGAAAAGGGTATCAAGATACTCGCCCCCGCGCCGTTTAAGACCACGAAAACGGTTGACGCGGTGGGCGCGGACGGTAAACCGCTCTTTGATAGCAACGGGCGGCGCGTCAAGGAAGAAAAAGAGATCACCGTCCCGGCGTTTAAGATTACCAGCGTTTTTGACGTATCGCAGACCGAGGGCGAACCCCTGCCGACGCTTGGCGTAAACGAATTATCGGGGCGCGTGGACAGATACAAGGACTTTTTCGCCGCCCTTGAAAAAACATCGCCCGTCCCCGTTGCCTTTGAGCAGATCGCCACAGGCTCGAAAGGCTACCACCACATGACGGAGAACCGTATCGCCATCAACGAGGGTATGAGCGAATTACAAACGATCAAAACCCTGATCCATGAAATATCCCATGCCCGGCTCCACGCCATCGACGCCAATCTGCCGCTGAAAGACCAAAATCTCCCCGACCGCCGCACCCGCGAGGTACA
>Ga0209737_10001005_pt1 | contig 21167 bp, 18 predicted proteins | sample TergutCu122P3_FD_187284 | JGI IMG/M metagenome (GOLD analysis project Ga0209737, IMG submission 187284) | Cubitermes ugandensis P3 segment gut microbial communities from Kakamega Forest, Kenya - Cu122 P3 (SPAdes) (version 2) | ecosystem: Host-associated > Arthropoda: Insects > Digestive system...
TCAGGTGGTTATAGCAGCAGGGTTCCACCTCTTCCCATTCCGAACAGAGAAGTTAAGCCTGCTTACGCTGATGGTACTGCAAAATTGTGGGAGAGTAAGTAACCGCCATCTTTGAGAAACTCTTATCGACCGAAAGGTTGATAAGAGTTTTTTACGTTTAAATAAACTACGCTTTATTAGTCAACCCATTCTATGAAAAAAAATATTTCTACAAAAAATGCAATAGTTTTACTACATTTGCAATCAAAATAGAAAAATTCTGAAAAAATAAATATTATGAACAAAGTAAAATGCCTTTTATTCGCTTTTTTTCTGCTTGGAACAGCAAATGTCGGAGCACAAACACTAACCGCTACCGAAATAGTGAAACGTGCCGACGAAAACCGTCGCGGAAAAAGCTCGTTTTCCGAAATCACAATGACCATCGTCCGTCCAACGTGGACACGCGAAATCGGCATCAGAGCGTGGGCTATGGGAACTGACTTTTCCCTTACGCTCATCACATCGCCCGCAAGAGACCGCGGACAAACATTTCTCAAACGGGGCAGAGATTTGTGGAATTGGCAGCCAAGCATCAACCGGATGATACGAATGTCATCGTCCGTAATGGGGCAATCGTGGATGGGTAGCGACTTTACAAACGATGATATGATACGCGAATCGTCTATTGTAAACGATTACACGCACGCATTGGCAGGCAGGGAACGAGTACGTGAGTTTGATTGTTTCAAAATAATTCTCACACCAAAAGAAAATTCCGCAGTGGTTTGGGGCAAAGTAATCACTTGGATTTCCGTAAATGATTTTGTCGAAATAAAAACGGAATTTTACGATGAAGACAATATTCTTGTAAATACGTTCAACGCTTTTGATGTCAAACCTTTTGGCAACCGAAAATTAGCCACACGCATAGAGGTCGTCCCTGCTGAAAGACCGAATCAAAAAACGGTTATGACGATTGGTAAGTATGAGTTTGATATTGATATTAATGAGGATTTTTTTTCGCAACAAAATATGCGGAGAGTTCGATAGGGTTCGTCATTGCGGGCTTGACCCGCAATCCCCCTAAAAAACGCACATTTAACAGGAGATTGCGGGTCAAGCCCGCAATGACGGGTACAACAAATAATACGATAAAATTATGATGAAACTAATTTGGAGGAATATATGGAGAAATAAGAGGCGTACAATTATAACGATGTCATCGGTATTTTTTGCCGTTTTCTTCTGTGTCATTTATTCGAGTTACGAAATGGGAATGTGGAACAGAATGATTGAAAACACGCTCAACACACAGGCAGGACACATTCAAATACACGCCCGAGGATATTGGGACGACAAAGTAGTGGATAACTTTATGTTTATGGACTCGGCAACCATTGCTAAACTCGACCGCATTGATAATATTACAAACGTATCGCCACGAGTGGAAACCTTTGCAATGGCATCGTTTGAAAATGCAAGCAAAGGAATTGCCGTTATCGGCGTTTCACCCGAAAGAGAGGAACAAAAATCTAAATTATCTTCTCGCCTTGTGCGCGGCAAATATCTCTCGGAAACCGACGACGGAATTCTTATCGGCGAGGGATTGAGCCGTTTTCTACGAGCCGATGTCGGCGATACGCTTGCACTTATTGGGCAAGGGTTTCACGGAGCAAGTGCCGCACAGTTGTTCGTTGTTCGGGGCATAGTGAGTTTGATGACCATAGAAATGGACAACTCAATCGCCTACATTACCCTGCCCGCCGCTCAACAATTCATTGATATGCCCGATGGATACAGTGGAATTTTGATTTCGATACAGAATAATAATCGGTTGGACGAAACAATGAATGCGGTGCGTTCGACCCTTACCCGTCATTACGGGCTTGACCCACAATCCCCTGATAACGGAGACGCAGTGAATGAGGGGATTGCGGGTCAAACCCGCAATGACGAGTATGATGTCCTCTCGTGGCATTTCACAATGCAACGCCTCTTGCAAACTTCCGAAAGCAACCGCGCATTCCTCATTCTAATAATGGGAATATTATATTTAATCGTCGGTTTCGGCATTTTGGGAACGGTCATTATGATGACCAACGAGCGTACACGAGAATTTGCGGTAATGATTTCACTCGGAATGTCGCGTGCAAGATTAGCCGTGAGTGTTGCCGTTGAACTTTTCCTCAAAAGCCTGATGGGAACGGCTATTGCCATTATCGTAACCGTACCAATGACCTACTATTTTAATGTAAATCCGATACCGCTTTCGGGCGATTTAGCTGTTGCACTCACGCAATTTGGAATGGAGCCTATAATGCCTATGGCGTTCGAGGCATCTATTTTCATCAATCAAGTAATTACTATACTTGTTATTTCGATGATTGCGGTAATTTATCCGGTGAGGAAAATTTCGAGGTTGAATTTAAGTCAGAATAAATAGTTATCGGTTTCCAGAAACTAAATATATGGCAAAGACTAAAACATTAAATGGATTATCATACAGTTTAGCACATTCATATTTCAGTACAATGAATTATTATGCAAAGGGATATATGAGTGATTGGATTGTTAATTCTGCTTTCGATATTGGAATTTACAATGTAAAAATTGACATTTTAAGAAAAGAAATTTTCCCAAAAGAACTTATGATTAAGCCTTTATTAAGTTATCTTGACTACTTGCCAAAGATTATAGACAAAACTTTACAAAGTAATAACTTGCCTTCTGATTTTATTATAGAAGCCGTATTTGACATTAAGATAACAAAAAATAGACAAATTATATGTTCAAATTATACAGTAGGAAAAAATGAAAGGATTTATAAATCAAAAGATTATGTAGAACAATCTTATGAGAAATTTCCTGCTATGAATCCCTCTGTAAGATATATAATTCAAGAAAAAATAAACTCTTTGTTTGGAAGATTTCGTTTTTTCTCTATCGAAAATTTAAAATAGGACAACTTAGATATACTAAACGAATAGAACAACGAATAAAATAAAACAAATGAAAAACATAATCAATTTAGCGTGGAAAAACATCTGGCGAAACAAAGTCCGCTCTGCCGTCATCATCAGCGCCATTGCCATAGGCTTATTTTCGGGAACATTCCTGTTAGCCTTTATGAACGGTTGGATTCTTGGCACGGTCGATAGCGATATTCGCACGCAATATTCGCACATTCAGATACACAATACTGAGTTTTTGGCGAATAATGATGTTGGGGCGTATTTTATGCGTGATGACATTGGTAGGGGCGTATTGCATACGCCCACATTGAATACAGAAAACGAAACGGAAATAAATGGGCATATACAAGGGCGTATGCAATACGCCCCTACGGTTGCCTACCGCCTCAACCTCAACGGAATGCTCGCCTCCGCCCACAACGCTCTCGGCATAACCGCCAAAGGCGTATTTCCCGATGAAGAAATGCAGGTAACCGATGTTTGGAAACACATTGCCGACACGATGGGCGTTTTCCTCACCGACGACAGCCGGATGCCAATTGTAATCAGCAGCCGCACAGCCGAAAAATTGCGTGTCAGACTTCGTTCGCGCATTGTTTTTACCTTTCAAGACGCGACTGGCGAAATGCAAAGCCTTGCCTTTCGTGTGGGTGGAATTTACCGCACCACCAACGCAATGTTCGACGAAGCAACGGTTTTTGTCCGCTACGCCGACATTCTGCCCTACACCGCTTTGCCCGAAGGCGCGGTACACGAAACCGCTCTTCTTTTTCCAACTATCGAAGATGCCAACCTCGCATTGCCTCAAATAAAGGCACTTTTTCCCGATAAAACGGTGCGGTTGTGGAGCGAACTCAACCCCGCCCTTGCGATGTATTTTTCCTTTACCGAATTTATGGGGTTCATCATTCTCGGCATTTTCCTCTTTGCCCTCTCGTTCGGCATCATCAACACGATGCTGATGGCAGTTCTCGAACGTACGCGCGAACTCGGAATGTTGGGTGCAATCGGAATGAGCAAGCGAAATATTTTCAGTATGATTATGCTCGAAACTATTTTCCTCACGCTTGTGGGTGGTGCAATCGGCATAATTTTAGGCATTGCCGTCATTTTACCAACAATGGAAACAGGCATAGATTTGAGTTTCTTTATGGCAGACCAGTTTGAAGATTTTGGTTTTGGCTCAATAGTGTATCCTGTTTTTGACTTTGCGATGTTTATACAAGTAGTCGCTTTGGTGCTGGCTGCGGGGATATTGTCGGCGATTTATCCTGCGAGGAAGGCGTTGAAATTGAAACCATTAGACGCAATGCGTGGGTAGTTAAAAACCTGTTAAGTTTTAAAACTTAACAGGTTTAAGAAAGCAAATAACAATTAAAAACAAGTAATTATGCAAACAATTATTAAAACAGATAATTTATTCAGAATTTTCAGAGAAACAGAACAAGAAGTTCGCGCTGTTGATGGCGTTTCATTAGAAATTTCCGCAGGTGAATTTACCGCCATTGTCGGACCATCTGGTTCGGGAAAAACCACGCTTTTAAACCTCATTGGCGGATTAGATACGCCCACTTCGGGCAATCTTTATGTCGATGGAAAGGACATTTCCACGCTCAAAGAACGAGAAATGACCGCCTTCCGCCTGCACCACATCGGCTTTGTTTTTCAGGCGTATAACCTCATTCCTGTACTCACGGCAAAAGAAAATGTATCCTTTGTAATGGAACTGCAAGGCAAGCCGAAAGCCGAAATTGAAAAGCGAGCCACCGAACTATTGGAGGCTGTTGGTTTGGGCGACCGAATGGGCAGCCGACCTGCCAAACTTTCGGGCGGAATGCAACAACGAGTAGCCGTAGCGCGCGCCCTCGCCTCTACACCAAAGTTCGTGCTTGCTGACGAGCCAACCGCAAATCTCGACAGCAAATCAGCCGAAAACCTGCTCGACATTATGGAAAAACTCAACCAACAAGAAGGCGTTACTTTCGTCTTTTCCACCCACGACCCACGCATTATGGCAAAGGCTCGACGGATTATTAAACTAGAAGACGGGAAGGTTGTGAGTGATGAATATAAATCTGTTCATTAGTAACATACTATATTTTATACTATAATATATTACTGCTGTATATGCTCTTTTATATGATTCTGTATATTATTTCATATATTACCAATATGTAATTTCTTATATTACCAATATATACTTTTTTATATTGCTAATATATATGTTCTTGTAAATAATAAAAATATTTGTATATTTGCACTCGAAATAATAACAGAAAATATATGATACAACAAAGCGTATTACAACAAGTTATAGATACTCAAAAGAAGAAAACACTTCGTTTGAGTACCGGTTTTGAACGCGAAGTTTTGCCGAATGTACCTGCTTTTCAATCGCACGCTTTTATCGTTACCGGCATACGCCGTTGTGGGAAAAGCACTTTACTTAAACAAATGATAGAGGCTGATGATAGTCGTAAACTGTTTCTTAGCTTTGAAGACCCGCGCTTGTTTAATTTCGAGCTTTCCGATTTTGAAATCTTAGACACGATAATCGAAAACTCAAAAAGCGAAACACTGTTTTTGGATGAAATTCAGGTAGTTGCAGGGTGGGAATTGTATATCCGTCAGAAATTGGACGAGGGGTTTCGTGTTGCCGTTACAGGCTCGAATGCCTCGCTGTTGAGCCGTGAATTGGGAACAAAACTCACAGGCAGGCACATCAGCAAGGAGCTTTTTCCGTTTTCGTATCGTGAGTTTTTGGGTTTCAAAAATTTGCAGGCGGGCGAAAAATCGTTGCAAAAATATATGGAAACAGGCGGTTTTCCCGAATATTTGAAAACTAACAACACGGATATTCTGACCGAACTTTTTAACGATATTCTCAACCGCGACATCATCGTCCGGCACGGAATAAGAGATGCGCGCGCACTTAGAAATTTGGCTGTTTATTTGGTTTCAAATGTGGGTAATCTCGTAACGGCAAGCAAGTTACAACAACCGCTGAAAATAAAAACAGCGGCAACTATCTTGGAATATTTTTCGTTTTTGGAAGACACTTATTTGGTTAATTTTATGCCGAAATTCAGCTATTCGCTTAAAGTACAAATGGTTAATCCACGAAAAATCTATGTGATAGACCCCGGAATCATAAAAATCGCCTCCACTTCATTTACCGAAGACAAAGGTCATTTGCTTGAAAACCTGATTTATTGGGAACTTCGCCGGCAAGGAAAAGAACTCTATTATTTCAACGAAAACAAATCCGAATGTGATTTCGTAGTAATGAAAAACGAAAAAATTGAGCAGGTCATACAAGTTTGTTACGAACTTCTGCCCGAAAATCGCGAACGGGAAATCAATGGTTTGAAAGAGGCTATGGAGTTTTTTAAAATAGATAATGGTATGATAATCAGTTTTAATCAACGAGATGCGTTTATGCTGAATGGGAAACGGGTAGAGGTGATGCCGGCTTGGGAGTTTTTAAACTTGAAGATGGGAAGGTTGTGAGTGATGAGTGGAAATAGAAATTACTAAACAAAATAAAGAAAAATGAAAAAAATAAGTTTTCAGATATTCGGATTCATTGTTTTAACTTGCCTGATAATAAGCCTTGTTGGTCTTTGGTTTTTAGAAACAGATTGTAATAACGATGAGAAAGTCGAAGGTTTTAAACCACATCAAATTATAGTTGTAACACTTGAAATTGAAGATAATATTGATATAGAACAAATTATTTTAATTTCAACAGAAGGAACAGATACAATCATAGGAAGTCAAATTGACAATAAAAAGAAAATAAAATTGAAAAATCCTCAATTTGGAGAAGGTCTTTTTTCTATTTGTGTTTATACGCCAACAGATACTTTATGTTCACAGGAAAGTTATATAGAAGGCGGTTATAGACCAAAATTGAAACTAAAAAATAATGTATTTGAAACAATAGAATGGCATTAATGAAAATTAAAAAACACATATTATTCTTTTGCTGTATATTAGCATTTTCCGCAAACGCCCAAGAAAAAAATTGGACATTATCGGGTTATGTCAGCGGAATGCCCTCGGGTATGATGTTTTCTCCTAATCCGGAAAGCGACTGGGATTTTCCAAGTGCAGAATGGCAAGCACTTTTACATAATCGGTTGAATTTCGGTTGGCAAATAAACAAAGATTTTCGTTTTGATGCAGGGATGCGTAATCGTTTTATCGCAGGTAGTGAAATGATGATTAACCCCGAAAGTATCAGCGCAGATGCAGGATTGGTGGATTTGTCGTGGAATTATTTTTCGACAAATAATACAATATTAAACACGACTTTTGACAGATTAAATTTCACATTTGAAAAAAACAAATGGAAACTGCAACTCGGTCGCCAGCGCATCAATTGGGGACAGACATTTGTTTGGAATCCCAACGATATTTTCAACACTTACTCGTTTTTCGATTTCGACTATCCCGAACGACCGGGTTGCGATGCTTTCCGCACAACGTATTTTCATAACGCAACTTCGTCTTCGGAATTTGCCGTATCAGCCAATCACGATAAGAAAGTTACCGCCGCCTTGTTGCATCGTTGTAATAAAAAAAATGTGGATTACCAATTGATAGCGGGTGTACTGACCGAAACCGATATTGTTGTGGGTGGAGCATTGACAAGTGATTATAAAGGATTGAATTATCGAACCGAACTTTCATATTTTCATTCTATTGTAGAGACGGGGCATGCCCCGTCTCTACTGGCAGTTTCAGCAGGTTTAGATTATATTTTCAAAAATCAGCTGATGTTGCAAACCGAAATTTTGTATAATAATGTCGATACAAACAATGCCGGCGGACTAATGGCGATGTATGCCGCTCCGCTTTCGGCAAAAAATCTTTCCATTAGCCAATGGAATGTTTTTACCAACGCCTCTTATCCGGTTACGCCCCGATTGAACGGCACGTTGTCAGGAATGTATTTTGTTGATATACAATCTTTTTATGCTGGTTTGTCGTTAGATTTTTCTGTTGCCGAAAACTTGGATTTTTCATTTATTGCACAATATTTTTCTACACTCGGAAACGCTGCGTTAGGCGATATGCACGTATTGATGGGGTTTGCACGGTTGAAATATTCGTTTTGAAGCCGGATTAAACTTAGATTTTAACGAGCCAAGAAACTGCTTTGCTTAAAGTAATCCTTATCATTGGCATAAATATACAAGAGCGAACCGTCTTTGATTGCGCTGATGATGGTGTCGCTGATTGATTGAGGTAACGCAGGGCAGCCCAAACTTCGCCCTAACCGTCCGCTGCCCTCTATCACGGAGGGATTGGCGTATGCTGCCCCGTGTATGACGATTGCCCGGTCTTTTGCTTGGTCGTTAATGCCCTTTTCCAATCCGTGCAAAATGAGCGAGTAGCCGTGTTTTCCGTAGTAAGTATTTTCGGTCAGGAAAAATCCCAACGAACTTTGGTAAGAACCCATTTTATTGGAAAATGAGGTCGCGTAGTTTTCGCCGCTATTTCTTCCGTGCGCCACGTGCGACGAGTATAGCATTTTTTTTCGCTTAATATCGAAAACATACAGACGCTCATCGGTCGAAGGTTTCGTGAAATCAATCAGCGTAACAATATGATTGTTTCTCTTTCCCATTTTGTTATAACCGGCAATCGCTTGCGCAAATGCTTTGTAATTCACAACATCATTCAACTGCATTTCAATATAAAGCAGTCTGCTATCGAGAATATAAGCGGATGTAAATTCCCCGCCTTTGATGAGGGAAAAATTCAAGAATGAGATAAACAGCGTAACAAGGCAAATGACATTTCTTTTCATAACGTAATTTTCATTTAAAACTAACATATAAATATAACAATAATTACGCAGAAAATAAACTTAAAAAAAGCCTAAATTCTCTAATCTCAAAATTTTTTCGTTATTTTGCATTTATATACTTTAAATTTATGCTCGAACACATTAATTTCACGTTGCCTCTTCAAAATCCGATATTGATTTTTTCCATTGTGCTGTTTATTATCTTGTTTTCGCCGCTTGCGCTGAATAAGTTGAAAATACCTCATATCATCGGTTTTATTATTTGCGGAATTATTTTCGGTCCAAACGGGTTTAATATTCTTTCGCGCGATCAAAGTTTCCAACTGTTCGGGCAAGTGGGGTTGCTCTACATTATGTTTCTTGCCGGATTGGAATTGGATATTGCCGATTTTAAGAAAAATCAAAAGAAAGGTATTTTTTTCGGAATGGCAACGTTTACGATGCCTATGATATTTGGGTTGGCAACAAGCTATTTTGTGCTTGAACATTTGCTGAATGTTACAGCAAACGGAAATATATCAAATATTGATTGGAAAAACGGCTTAAACACCGAAATGTATCTTATCCTCGCCACCATTCTGTTTGCAAGTATGTATGCCTCTCATACGCTGCTTTCCTACCCAATTGTCGGACGGTTTGGCGTGACCAAAAACAGCGCAGTCAGTACGGCTGTGGGTGGAACGATGATTACCGACACGTTGGCTCTCCTTATCTTGGCGGTTATTGCAGGTATGACCCAGGGCGAGGTGGGCGGTTACTTTTGGACTCGACTGGTTATTTCCATTCTGGTTTTTGCTTTTATTGTTATTTATATTTTCCCGAAAATCGCCGAACTGTTTTTCAAGCGATACGACGACAGCATTTTGCAATATATCTTTGTGTTGGCGATGCTGTTCTTGGGCGCGTTTCTTGCCGAGTTGGCAGGATTGGAAGCGATTATCGGCGCGTTCTTCGCCGGCTTGTCTCTCAATAAACTGATACCCCGCATCTCGCCGTTGATGAACCGGATTGATTTTGTGGGAAATGCGCTCTTTATTCCGTTTTTCTTGATTGGCGTGGGAATGTTGATTGACCTGAGAGTGGTGTTCAATGGCTTTGACACGCTGATTGTTTCGGTGGTAATGTGTACGGTTGCGCTTTCGGGCAAGTATTTGGCGGCGATCATCACGCGCAAAACGTTTAAGATGAGCAAAGAGGAAGGTTTGATGATATTCGGACTGAGTAACTCGCAAGCGGCGGCTACCTTAGCGGCAGTGATGGTGGGGTACAACATTATTGTAGGAAAGACTGCTGACGGAACGCTGATTCGCCTTTTCAACGAGGATATTTTGAGTGGAGCTATCGTTACGATTTTGGTAACGTGTACGATTGCATCGTTTGCAACCGAAAAAGCGGCACGAAAATTAGCCGTGCAACAAGACCGGTTGGACGAAGATATGTCGAGCGAAAAATTGGTTGACCGTATTTTAATTCCGGTATATAATCCTGAAACGCTCAACAGCTTAATGGAACTTGCCGTATTGCTGAAAGGTGCGAAAAGTAAAGAACCGCTTTACACGCTCAATGTGGCAAATGATGCTACCGCCAATGCCGATAGTGTTGCCAAAGGAAAAAAATTGTTAGAAAAAGCGGCAGACATTGCAGCAGCTACCGACAATACGGTGCGTATGATTACCCGCTATGATCTAAACGTAACAAGCGGAATTATTCACACGATAAAAGAAAACAACATTACCGAAGTGGTAATGGGCTTGCACCACAAGTCAAGTTTTGCCGACTCGTTTTTCGGAGCCAAAACCGACAACTTGTTGAAAGGAACCAATCAAATGATTTTGGTTTCCAAATCCATACAACCGATTAGTACGATTAAAAGGGTCATTATTGCCGTTCCCGAAAAGGCTGAATTTGAAATCGGTTTTGTAAAATGGTATGACCGGGTAAAAAATTTGTGCAAGCAAATCGGCGCAACAGCATCATTCTTTGCCCACCCCGACACGCTGAAACAAATACGTGTACTTGCCCAACGAAACAAATTCGGCGTAGAAACCCGTTTTGAAGAATTTGACAATTGGGAAGATTTCCTGATGTTAACGCGAGAAGTCGATGTAAACGACCTTTTTGTAATTGTCGTTTCTCGCAAAACATCTATTTCTTACAATCCTGCATTTGAAAAACTGCCGGGACAACTTTCCAAGTATTTTGCAAATAATAGTTTTATTGTGCTCTACCCGGAGCAATTTGAAGAGCGGAGGAATGAGAATAGTATATTATGATTATGAATTTTTGTTGCGCTATTTGTGATTTTCTAAAAGCCATTTCCAAATAGGAACAACTTTTATTGTGTTGTTGTCAATTTCTATTGTTTTTTCTTCTTCGTGTGTAATTATTAGTAAATTCTCACAGGCTAATACTTTTTGAATTTTCTGTAGCGCACCGACTTCCCTGTCAAAAGTACCATCTGCTTTGTCGAGATTATAGCAAACTTGAATGGCAGTTTTTATTTCCGGAATGTAAAAATCAACTTCGATGTTTTGATTGAAAAAAAACACCGCATCTTCACGCCCGAATTTTCGTAAAAGTGTTATTGCCACAAGATTTTCTAAAAGAGCTGTATTTCCGTCAAGTAAAAAAAGATTTAAAATGCCGTTATCCGTAAAGTAGTATTTCGGATTGGTCTCTTTCTCTACAAGTTTGCTTGCCATATTTTGAATTGGCGAAACGAGCCATGCATCTTTTGCGTAATCAAGGTATTTTATAATTGTGTTTGTTCCGATTTTAGAACCGGCAGAAGATACAATATTTGCCAAACGACTGTGTGAAATCGGTGTTTTTACACTTTCTGCCAATTTTTTGAACATCAATTTCAAAGCGAAAGTGTTGTCAACAGAATGACGTGCGACAATATCGCCCAAAAATATTTTTTGATAAACGCTTGTCAAATAGTTTCTTTTTACCGGTAATGTTGCTCCTTCCGGAAATCCGCCAAAATAAAAATAATCGTTAAATTTTCTTGCTACTTCGGCTCTCCCCTTGGTCGAAAATAATGTTTTACTGTCAAAATTCACATTGTTTGCGTTCAAAAATTCCGGAAAATCGTAAGGAAAAACATTTACGGCAATATATCTGCCGCCAAGTGTTGATTGAATTTCGGAACTCAACATTTTGGCATTGCTTCCTGTAATATAAACTCTGTACTTGCTATCGGCAAGACGACGAGCAAATTTTTCCCAACCATCAATGTTTTGAATTTCATCCAAAAAAAGCGTCGGTTTTTTGTCGTACATTTCCAAATGAACTTCAAGCAAAAGATTCAAATCTTCGAGTTTCATTCCAATTAAACGCTCATCCTCAAAATTGACATACAGCATTTCATCCCAATCTGTACCCGATTTCAGCAGTTGCTGAATACGCTGATAGATCAAAAATGACTTCCCGGCGCGACGAATACCCACAAAAACATAATTTCCAAATTCCTCGTAATTAAAATCACGCTCAATTACTTGATAGTTAGAAATTTCTATTTGATTATCTGCGATTACCTCTTTTAAAATCTCTTTGTTCATTCTTTCTTTTTGTTTTATTGACAGAACAAAAATACTATTTTTTTATTTTACAGACAAAACAAAATACAAAAATCGCAAATGTATATGCTTTAACGCGAAGGGCGCAAAGACATGAAGACACAACGTTTCTTAACATTTCCGGTATATAGCGGCGTTTACTTTTTTAATAACACCATCAGTAGAGATGTCAATATCAATTCCCTCTGTTTTAATCCTAAGTCCACCACCAGCTAATAAAATCGTGAATAAAGCTATTAACCATATTGATTCAATAATTTTGTTTTAGTGATGTGTCAACAATGAAATGCCGCTCCCGTAGAGACGTGGCGTGCCGCGTCTCTGCAATCCGCGTATACTATCGGAGACGCGGCACGCCACGTCTCTACAGAGGGTGTAGCGGGTTGCTTTCACCCCCAAGCGCACTGACAATGTCATTAAGTTAAGGATAAATTAATATGATTCTCATAATTAATTCAAACAACCTCCTAAACTTTTGAACCTTTTATTTTTTTACACACTACTTAATTAAAGAATTAATTTTTTCATGGCATTTTTTTTGTTTTTAAACTTATGCCTCCTCTAAACCGAAAAAGCACAATATCTCGTAATGTTGAAATATTGTGCTTCAATTAATTCTCAATTTTACAAATTGATTGAATAAAAAAATTATTTCCAACTTTTTTGTATTTAACCTAATTCTGCCTAAGTGTTACATCATAAAAAAATAGTTAATTATTTCGTATCTTTGCCTATATAATAAGACAGAAATATTTTTAACAATTCTTGATGGAAGAAACAACAAACATACATCTCAAACAACTTGTATCATCCTTGCCCGAAAAGCCGGGCGTGTATCAGTATTTCAACAACAAAAACGAGATAATTTACGTTGGAAAGGCGAAAAATCTGAAAAAAAGGGTTGTTTCTTATTTTAATAAAATACACGACTCAGCAAAAACACAGGTGTTAGTGCGACAAATTGCTGATATTAAATACATTGTGGTTGCATCTGAACAGGATGCCTTGTTGCTTGAAAACAGTTTGATAAAAAAACACCAACCTCGCTACAATATTTTGTTGAAGGACGACAAAACCTACCCTTCCATTTGCTTGAAAAAAGAACACTTCCCTCGCATATTTAAAACACGGAATATCGTAAGAGACGGTTCTAAGTATTTCGGACCTTATACCTATTTTCCGGCGATGAAAACGGTATTGGAACTTGTTCACAACATTTATCAACTCCGGACTTGTAACTTGAATTTAACTCCGGAAACTATCCGGCAACGTAAATTCAAAGTCTGCCTGCAATACCATATCAAAAAGTGCAAAGGATGTTGCGAGGGATTGCAGTCGGAAGAAGATTACGCGAAAAACATTGATGAAATCAAGTATATTTTGAAAGGTGAACTTGATGAAATCGAAAGATACCTGAAAAAAAAGATGAATGTTGCCGCCTCCGAACTTCGTTTTGAAGAAGCTCAAGTGTTGAAAGAAAAAATCGAGGCAATCGCAAATTACAAGGCAAAATCGACCATCGTAAATCCGACATTGACCGATATTGACACTTTTTCCATTGAAATGGATGAAAACGATGCTTTTGTCAATTACCTGAAAGTAACCAACGGTACTATTTCGCAGGCTTACACGTTTGAATACAAAATCCGGACGGACGAAATGAAAGAAGATATTCTCGCAAGCGCGATTATTGAAATGAGAGAGCGATTTGGCGATTCATCGAGAGAAATCCTCGTTCCGTTTGAAATCGGATTTGAACTGAAAAACGTTACTTTCACAATTCCCCAACGAGGCGACAAGAAAAAATTGCTCGATTTATCTGTTCAAAACGTAAAACAGTACAAATTTGACCGGATGAAACAAATGGAAAAATTCAATCCGGAACAACGCGCCACCCGTACTTTGAAATCATTGCAAGAGGCTTTGAATTTGAACGAATTGCCGATGCACATCGAATGTTTCGACAACTCAAACATCCAAGGTTCGGACGCGGTTGCCGCCTGTGTCGTTTTCAAAAAAGGGAAACCTTCCAAGAAAGATTACCGAAAATACACGATTAAAACAGTGGAAGGTCCCGATGATTATGCCTCGATGAAGGAAGTCGTCCGCCGCCGCTACGTGAGGATGATTGAAGAAGAGTCTCCCTTACCCGACCTCATCATTGTTGACGGTGGAATCGGGCAAATGGAGACTGTCCGCCAAGTCGTCGAAGATGAATTACACTTATCCATTCCGATTGCCGGACTTGCAAAAAATGATAAACATCGTACGCGCGAATTGCTTTTTGGTTTTCCGCCGTTGGTTATCGGGTTAAGTCCAACCGACCAACTATTCAAATTTCTTGCCACCATACAGGAAGAAGTACATCGCTTTGCCATCACATTCCATCGAGATAAACGGAGTAAAACGCAACTCAAATCGGAATTGGAAATAAAAGGAATCGGCGCGAAAACGCAAGAGCAACTTCTCAAAAAATTCAAAAGTGTAAAACGCATCAAGGAACTTTCGCTCGATGAAATCGCCAAAGAAATAGGGCAAGCGAAGGCAAGGATTGTTTTTGAGAAGTTTCATTAGAAGAGCATGAGACAGTCTCAAAAGTTCGTCATTCCGTGCTTGGCGCGGAATCCCCTAAAAAATGATTTGATTATTAGGAGATTGCGGGTCAAGCCCGCAATGACGAAGCGTGTTTTTTGACTTTTTTAGATACCTCCTTATCATTTGCTGACGTCAGCAAAATGATAAGACCATCTTCCTGATGTCAGGAAAATGGTCATCGAATAAAATGATTATATTATTTTTTCATTACCTTCTTTTCCTCCGTTTTCAACCTCCGTTCCACTTTCTGCACATCTTCGGCGGGTGGCAGGTTTTCAGGAATAATATCGCGTTCAAGTAACATTTTTCTTACCGCCAAATTGTTGTCAATATGTTCATTCTCAATTGTTTTTGTTCCGTATAAATCTTTCGTTTGTACGTTGACGGAGGTCATTTCTGCAGCTAAGTCTTTGGCTTTTATGTTAATAGTAGGCAAGAAATCGGCGACCGGACGGCTATCCGGAACACCTAACTTATGTTTCAACATTGCCGTACTCAACCGGAATAAGGCTTGGTCGCCTTTTGAACGGATAATAGCGAAATCTTTGTCATTCACACCTCGCTCGTACAGAATGCCGGATAGATGTTTCTCTGTTTCAGCTAATTTCGCGCGGGCTTTCACACGTTCATAATCCAATATTCGTTGCTCAATGATTTCCGCTCGGCGGGTTTGAACGGCAAAATAGCTTTGAGCAAAAGCGATTTGTTCTTTGCGAGTGTCTCCGTTTTGTGCAATTAAATAACAGGCGTACCGTGTTAAAATGATGTCATCTACCTGATGTTGAGCACCTTTACCTGCACCGATCACCTTGCTGACGTCAGCAAAGTGATAAGCAACATTTTCCCCTGCATTTCTACACGCTTCTTTGGCTTTGTCAATGATATTTTCAAAGTTTCGCCACTGCGTGTAACCTAATAACTTTTGTAACTCCCTTGCGCTCCAACACTCTACGCCATCAATTTCGGCAGAGGCGCTTTCAAATAGAGCAAACAGTGCTTTGATTTCTTCTGATTTCAACATAATTTAATTAATTTTTGTTTTTACGGGCACAAAGGTAACAATTATTGGCTGTAGTATTGTAATTTTGCAGTTTTAAATTTTTCCGTTATGAAATACAACATTTCCACAGGAATTATCCTCCTATTCATCGCTTTACTCAAGATATACTTGATGGATATGACTTTTTTTTGGGACAACATCTCGTGTCTTTCGTTGCCTTCTGGCTTTTTTAACGAAAACAAGCTGCAAACATTTATTTACAGCGGTTGGGCAGATAATGGCGACCCGCACGTCATCCCTTATTTTCAAGCAATCGTTTGGTCTTTGTTCGGGAGAAGTCTGATTGTGTCTCACCTGATGTTCCTGCCGATTGTTGTCGGAGCGGTTTTCCAAATTATCCAGCTCTGCAAAAAAACGTTGGCTCCGACTCGTTCAAACGGCGATTTCATAGCTTTTTTATTAGGTAGCCTCCTCGTCATAGCAGACCCGAGCGTATTAACGCAACTTCTTTTGCTTGGGATTGATTTGTGGATTATTTTCTTCGCCATCTACGCCATCAATCAAATGATTGCCGACAAAAAAACGGGATTATCTCTCGCTTTCATCGGACTATGCCTCACAAACAAAAGAGGAATGATTATCGCTGCCACGTTGATGATTGCTTATGTTGTAAAAATTTTCCTGTTGGAAAAAAGAGCTTTTTCAATCAAAGAGTTTCTAAAAGTCATACTTCCTCTTCTACCGGGATGTTTCGTTGTATTCGCCTATTTGGCGTTCCGGTTTTATTACCACGGTTGGGTGCTCAGTCAACCTAACTCAGCGTGGGCGGGAACGAGCGATTTGGTCGATTTTTACGGTTTCATCCGCAATTCTGTCATTTTCGTATGGAAGTATCTTGACTTTGGTAGAATTGGTTTGTGGGCAGTTATGTTTTTTATGTTCGTAAAATTCGGATACAAACGTTTGTTCAATCCCGACACCCGTTTTTTATGGCTATGCTATTTCTTACTGCTATTTTCATTTGCGTGTGTTACGCTAACCATCACAAATCCGTTTGGAGCGCGGTACTTTATCGTACAGTTTATTTTGTTTGCGGTTCTTACCGTTAAGTTATTGTTTGATTTATTCGATGAAAAGCAGGCAAAAATAATCTCTGTGCTACTTATCATAATTTCCGTAACGGGTAATTTGTGGACGTATCCCGAAAAAATCTCAAAAAATTGGGATTGCACGTTGAAACACCTTCCTTTTTATTCGCTCCGAAAAGAGTGTTTCGATTATATGGAAAAACATAACATTGCATACGAAGAAACCGCTTCAGGTTTTTGTCTGTATGGCGACCAGCGAAACGTTGATTTAATGAGCGAAGGACGAATTATTCAGAGCATCCTGACAGACGACATCCAATTTTTTCTTTACAGCAACATCAGCAATTTGAGCGATGAAATGATAGAAGAATTCAACAATCCCGAAATTTGGACAAATATAAAAACTTTTGAAAGAGGCGGCGTATTTATCCGTGTGCTTGAAAGAGTAAACGAGTGAAGAGTAAACAAGTAAACGAGATGGCAGCGACTTTTCTCGTTTACTAAAATTTTATAATATGAGAGTAGTAATACAACGTGTAACCCATGCATCGGTAACAATTGATCAAAAAGTCAAATCCAGCATCGGAAACGGGCTATTGGTTTTAGTCGGCATCGAAGACAGAGATACCGATGAAGACATTGAGCGGCTGACAAGCAAAATCGTAAACCTGCGAATATTCAACGATGAAAATGGAGTAATGAACAAATCCGTCATAGAAATCAACGGCGAAATTCTCGTCATAAGCCAATTTACCTTGCACGCAATGACCAAAAAAGGAAATCGACCGTCATACATCAAAGCATCGAAACCTGACTTCGCAATTCCAATGTACAAGGAATTTTGCCGTGAAATCGAAAAATTACTTGGAAAAGAAATTGGAACCGGCGAATTTGGGGCGGATATGAAAGTGGAGTTGTTGAATGATGGACCGGTAACGATTTGGATAGATTCGAAAGCAGAAACTTGGTAATAATTCACTTTGGTGTGAAGTTGTGTAGAACGCAAAAAACGCAAAAATCAGCAAACTTTTTTTATTATTTGTTTGCGGATTTTTGCGGTTTTTGCGCCTAAAATAGCCTCGTTTATTTCAATTCAGCTAATGCCTTTTTGATTCTCGCAAATGCTTCAACCAATTTTTCGTCGGAAGCTGCGTAAGACATACGGATGCAATTTGGTGCGCCAAATGCGTCGCCGCCTACACACGCTACGTGTCCTTCTTCCAATAAGTACATTGCCAAGTCGGCAGCCGTGTTTATTTTAGCTCCTTTTGGAGTGGTTTTTCCGAGGTAGAAACTACATTCAGGGAAAACATAGAATGCGCCTTGTGGAACTTGCACTTTGAATCCCGGAATGTCTTTTGCCAAACCAACGGTCAAATTGCGGCGACGCTCGAATGCTTCTTGCATTTTGTTTACTTCCGACAAATCGCCAAGATAAGCAGCCTCTGCCGCTTTTTGTGCGATAGAACAAGGTCCCGAAGTATATTGTCCTTGCAATTTGTTGCAGGCTGCGGCAATCCATTGCGGAGCGGCAATCCAACCCAAACGCCAGCCAGTCATTGCGAATGCTTTTGACACACCGTTTACGATAACCACGCGGTCTTTGATGGCATCAAATTGAGCGATGCTTTCGTGTTTTCCGCCGTAGGTGATGTGTTCGTAAATTTCGTCTGCAATTGTGATAACATTCGGATATTTTGCCAAAACGTCTGCCAATCCTTTCAACTCTTCTTTTGTGTAAACACTTCCGGTCGGATTGGAAGGCGAGCATAAAATCAACGCTTTTGTCTTAGGCGTAATAGCTGCCTCTAACTGCGCCGGAGTTATTTTGAAATCTTGCTCAATGCTTGCCTCAACGACTACATTGGTTCCTTCGGCAAGTTTCACCATTTCAACGTAGCTCACCCAGTAAGGAGCCGGAACGATTACTTCATCGCCTTTTCCGACAATACATAATAGTACATTACAGATTGATTGTTTTGCACCGTTAGAGCATACGATTTGATCGGCTTTATATTCAAGATTGTTTTCTGTCTTTAATTTATTCACAATCGCATTGCGAAGCGGTAGGTATCCCGGAACAGGCGAGTAGAATGAAAAATTATTATCAATCGCCTTTTTTGCAGCCTCTTTTATGTGTGTGGGAGTGTTGAAATCCGGTTCTCCGACACTAAGATTAATTACATTAAAACCTTGTGCTGCTAATTCGCTGCTTTTTTGCGACATTGCGAGCGTCTCTGATGGCGATAACGCTGCTAAACGAGCTGATACTTGATTCATTTTGTTTTTTATTTATGGTTATATTTTCTGAGTGCAAATTTATAAAAAATATTTCAATAAAAAGCAAGATGAAAGCAAAAAATATCTTAACAAAACATTATGACATTAAATTGGCTAAAAAATGTAATAATATGTCAATGTTATTCGCCGATAAATTATCAATAAGATAGTATTTGCTGTCTATTTTGGCAGTGATGTAAAAAATATGCTGTATTCATCTTTGCACAAATAATTTTGCTCGCCATTCGGTTTCTTACCGTTTTTCTTTACATTTGCACTTTGGCTTTGCGTACAATTGAAGATGTATTTTTAAAAGAAATTTATGGAAAACGAAATTTCCGCCTTACTGAAAGAACGATTTCTGAGATATGTGTCGTTTGACACTCGTTCAGACGAAAATAACACGGCAACCCCTTCGTCAGAGGGGCAATATGCTCTTGCGCAAGAAATCGCAAACGAACTTCGTCAAATGGGATTGGCGGACGCTTCGGTAGATGCCAACGGATACGTGATGGCAACATTGCCTTCCAATAGCGATAAAAAACTACCTACCATCGGTTTTATCGCCCATTTGGACACAAGTCCCGATGCTTCGGGAAAGGTGAACCCCCGGTCGGTTTTGTACGATGGAACGGACATTGTGTTAAACGAAAACCCGCGGACTGTTTTGTCGGCAAAGGTTTTTCCTGAAATGAAGCAATATATCGGGCAAGAGTTGATCGTAACAGATGGAACTTCTCTGCTGGGCGCCGATGATAAAGCCGGCGTTGCCGAAATCGTTACGGCGGTGGAGTACTTGCTCGCGCATCCAGAAATTTCTCATGGAACCATCCGCATTGGTTTCACGCCCGATGAAGAAATCGGACGGGGAGCTAATCTTTTCGATGTGAAAAAATTCGGAGCTGATTGGGCATATACCGTGGATGGCGGCGAGATAGGGGAGTTGGAGTACGAAAACTTCAACGCCGCAAGCGCCAAAGTCTTTTTCTCCGGACGAAACGTACATCCCGGATACGCCAAAGGAAAAATGATTAACGCCAACACCTTGGCACGGGAATTTGCCGATGCACTCCCTCCCGGCGAAGTGCCGGAATCGACTCAAGACTACGAAGGCTTTTTTCATCTCACAAAAATGGAAGGAACGGTGGAGGCGAGTACCCTGAGCTACATTATTCGCGATCATAATCGTGTCCGGTTTGAACAGCGGAAACAGAAAATGCTGGAAATCTGCGCTTCGATGCAGCAAAAATATGGAGAAAATACCGTCCGGCTCACGTTGGAAGACCAATACTACAATATGCTGGAAAAAATAGAACCGGTAAAATACATTGTAGACATTGCCGGCAAGGCAATGCAAAACTGCGGCATAACCCCCAAAATCAAACCCATTCGAGGAGGGACAGACGGAGCCCGGCTCTCTTTCGAGGGATTGCCCTGCCCGAATATCTTCGCCGGAGGACATAATTTTCATGGACGGTTTGAGTTTATCCCCGTCCCTTCAATGCAAGCGGCGGTAAATGTTATATTGGAAATTTGCAAAATGGTGCAGAGTCAACCCCTGCCCAATTAGTTAGGGATATTCAGTAAATAGTATAAAAACTGTCAAAAGGTAAAAAAGTTTGACAGTTTTTTCATTTATCATATTTTGATTTTCTATTCAAGGGTTATTTTTGACATCTTCTCTTCCTTATTTTGATTTTTTCCAGCCTTTATGGCACAATATATCTTGTCAACCTATTGATTGACAGTTATATTTATTTGTTTTTGAGTTTACGCCGCTTGTTTATTTCTGCTTTTTTCCACTTTAGGTATCATCCTTACAGCATTGGCAGTGTGTATCCCAAAAAATAT
>Ga0209737_10001006_pt1 | contig 21166 bp, 19 predicted proteins | sample TergutCu122P3_FD_187284 | JGI IMG/M metagenome (GOLD analysis project Ga0209737, IMG submission 187284) | Cubitermes ugandensis P3 segment gut microbial communities from Kakamega Forest, Kenya - Cu122 P3 (SPAdes) (version 2) | ecosystem: Host-associated > Arthropoda: Insects > Digestive system...
AGCTATAACCACTCCTAACAAAAATTGGACGTTTTTTGGATTTTTTGCTGTATCAAACTGAAAAATGGGTTAAAAAAATGAAATTCTCAACGAAAATTTCTATTGGCTCACCCTAAACTAAAATGTTCGTTTAGGGAAATCTGAAAAAAAAGAGGGTTTTCTTATTGACACTAAATATGTTGTACCCTCTAAACCCAGTCAAGATGCCATAAAGATATTCGAGGTCTTCAATAAGAAGAGACACGTGGTGCCTTTCAGGTTAACCTCCGAGGTGTAAATGTAGTGTACGAACCAAAATTTGCACTACTGATAATCATGTGCTTATTAAAAAACACCGTCAAAGTCGGGATAAATAAGAGCATTAACACAACTACAATTTTTATCATATTCTTCATTATTTATAAAAATGGGTCGTTATAATAACTGTTTGCGACGTCAAAAGTAAAAAAAAATTACAAATGAAACGTTTTTGTGTTATATCCTGATAAAAACGGGACTTCCCGTGAGTTGAACGGTATTTCCGTTAATGCGGATTTCATTTTGATTCCATGTGATAGACGTCATTTCTTTTACGCCCATTGATGCAGGAAAACTGTATGAAGCCGATGCTTCTTCGCTCAGATCTTTTGTTGTTTTTGCCCAAAGTACATAGATAAAATCACGTGCAGCCTTCGAATAAAAAGCGCCTCCATCAATTCCTGATGGAAGATTTAAACGTGCTGTTTCCTTTTCATCGTATTGCCGTTCAGCCAATAATCTGCTTGCAGTACGCCAGGCAACTCCCGATTCATGCATTCTTAGTTTACCGGCATCAGGGGAATCGGGAAGCGGCATATAAAAACCTTTATAATCATATTCGGCTCCTTTTTCATTCTGTTCGCGGTTATCCCAAGGGCCAAAAACGTATATCCCTGCGATGTACTTTTTTTGTGAAGCAACAGCCAATTTTATCAAATAATTTCGTTGAGCGCTTTCCGATCCAATAAATTCACCGATTTGTTTGTTGGGAACATTGGTTTCGGTGATGATCATTTCTTTTTTGGGATAACCATTTCCGTAACCATATTTTTTCAAAAGATCCACGAATGTGTCGGTTTGTTTTTCAACGACTGCAACGGCAGCATCGGAGTGCCGGAAATGGCTCCATCCGGCAACGCCCCAGGATCGAAGCGAATACATCGGATAAATATGAAAACTGAGACAATCAAACCATGCGCCCCCTTTAAACGGATATTTATCAGTTACTTTTCCATTATCGGGATTGTCGGTATTGCGTAAAACTGCATCCAAAAAACTTTCATATCCGATACCTCCAATACAAATATATGCATCAGGATCAACGGATTTGATCACCTCGTATGAAATTCTTAACATGCGAATGTAGCTTTGAACCGGAGCACGCCAGTTGATCAGTTCTGCCGGCGACGGGTCTTTATCCCACCAGTTACATTTACTACCTGGTGGGCTCCATCCACATTCTGTAGGCGAAAGATCGGGTTCGTTCTTGATTTCCCAAAACTTTACATAATCTTTGTATCTTTTCACAAGTTCGTACACATATACAGCGTAATAGTTCTTTTCATTCACCTTCCCGTTGACCCATACAGGTTCATACAGATTTTCGAATGATTCAGAAGGTACGCCGGAAATATACTGTTTTTTTTCACGATGGTTGTCACAAGGGCTATCCCCAATAAAGACCACATTGTTTGTTGCTCCTTTTTCGACATAATATTTAAAAGTATTGACTCTGACCGCATATCCCCATGTATCAACATAAAATTCATACAGAGCAGGACGCAGGCTGTTCACGCCAACGCCTTCCCAATTCCTGTTTTGATTTCCGATCAATATATCTGCAACATCTTCATCTTGCCAGTTGTTGTTTTTCCATCCCATATTCGATCCGTACAAAAAATGATCGGTATAGGATGGTACGTGGGTATTTGCATTGTAAACCGAATCAGGATACTGGATGATTTCATCATTATCATAACTGGGTCTAATTGTACAGGATGCTGTACAGAAGTATAAACTAATCAACAAAAAGGATATGGCTTTCATATTATTTGATTTTATTGTTCGCAAGTCTTTTGTATTTCTTGAAATTTTTGGAATAAAAGATAAGAAAACTCATCTCTTCTTTCAATGCTTAAATGCCATATATCAGGAAAATCCTCATTTGAATAAATAAATTTATCGTTTTCAATGACAGTTAATTTTTGTGCATCTACCCATTTTTCAAGAATTTTTATGGCGGTTATGATTTTTTTATCGGTTATTGGCCCCAGAGAATGGACAGGTACATGATATAGAATTGGTTTGCCTCCATTTTGAATGACCAGTTCGATTAATGATGCCAGAGCGCTTTTATTCAAATTTTCAATGGTTATTAAACGTGTGAGTTCCCTGTCGAGTGCGCTTGTAGCAAGGGTATCCAACGCCTGTTGAATCACAAAATCAATCTGATCGGTTCTTATTCCGCCATCGCTTGTCAAATTTTTTGATTCCTTTTGAAATAAAGGGACATCCAATTTTATAATTTTTTCTTTTACAAGAGCACTATTCCTGTATGTTGAGGAAAAAAACAGACCGGTCATGTCTATTTTTGCAGATAGAGGATTATCGGGGTTCACCAAAAAATCCTTTAACAATGCAATATTCATGTCTGCAAGTGCAAAATTTGCCATAATCTTATCGGGTACTCCTTCTGTAAATGTTTTATAAACCACCGATGATTTTTTGTTGTCGAAATAGGATGCTGACGGCACATTTCCCACACCCGGATATTCAATGAAAACTGACGCATTTTCAAGATAACCGGGATATTTTGAAAGACGGTGCTTTAATGAAAGATAATGAGTTCCTGCAGTAGTAAAACCTCGTCCGGCAACAACAGCAATTTTCCCGCTGTCCTCGCGCATAAAAACAGACGGGTTGATGGTTGCTGTCACTCTGGAACTTCCAATAAACAAATAATCAACATGTTCTGTCGGATTTTTGATGAAGATGTCGCGAATTTTGTCGGTTTTTTGACTGTAGGAATCAATATAATAAAAGTAAAAAGGATCGCAGATCGCACGAAACAATAATTCCAGGATAAAAATAACCACTACAACAAAAAGAGATATTCTGACAAGAAATTTATTCATTGGATTAGATTTTTTTTTAAAATTGAAAATATATGAAATTCTGAGTACTGCCCCCTAAACATATAATGCAGGTTATGATTGTGATGTACAAAATCCATCGAAAAACGAACGATTTTTTATTTAGCACTTCAACCTGTAGCAATGCAAATTCCTTTTCGCGGTTGATCCATTCTATCAAAAAGAATGCGGTAACAAGCAGAAATACGATGCACATCTTTATTGAGAAAATGGGAGGAATGCTGAAAAGCGATTTGTCAAAAATAGCGGCAAGATAATGAAATGCGTGTGTCAGATTTTCCGCTCTGAAAAATATCCATGCAAAAACCGTTAAGAAAAAGGTTGTCAATATTTGCGTAAACTCGCGAAACGACGGAATTAGTTTGCCTTTTGCCACTATTTCGATATTTTTTCTGTTGTTTTTGGATAACAGCAACGGCAGGAAATAACAGGCGTGAATAGCGCCCCAGACTATAAAAGTCCAGTTTGCGCCATGCCAAAATCCGCTTACCAGAAATATGATGAATGTGTTTCTGATCGCTTTTGCCATCCCTTCTCTGCTACCGCCTAATGGAATATACAGGTAATCGCGGAACCATGTGGTAAGAGAAATATGCCAACGCCGCCAAAATTCGGCAATGTCGCGTGAAAAATACGGGAAGGCAAAATTTCTTAACAGGGTAATACCCAGCAGTTTTGCCGAACCTAACGCGATATCGGAATAACCTGAAAAATCGCCATAAATCTGCACTGCAAAAAATATTGCTCCCAGAACAAGCGTGCTGCCCGAATAGTCGCTTGAATTGTTGAATATCATGTTGGCATATTCTGCACAGTTGTCCGCAATCACTATTTTCTTGAATAAACCCCAAAGAATCTGGCGCAAACCATTTACAGCATCAGCATAGTTAAAGATTCGTTTCTGTTTTATTTGCGGGAGAAGATGTGTTGCACGTTCGATTGGGCCTGCCACTAAAAGTGGAAAAAAACTGACGAAAACGGCGTAGTCTACAAAATTCCGTTCGCATTTGATCTTGTTTTTGTAAATGTCTATCACGTAGGATAATCCATGAAATGTGTAAAAGGAAATACCCACAGGCAAGATCACTTTAATTGTTGCAGGATGCACTGTAAGTCCAAATTGTGATAACAAATCGGTAAATGATCCGATAAAGAAATTATAGTATTTGAAAATACCCAAAAAACCAAGATTGACACAAACACTCATCCAGAACCAAAACCGACGGTGTGCTTGCGAGGTGGATTTTGACATCATTATTCCTGTAAAATAATCCAATACTGTCGAAAACATGAGTAAAAACAAGAACCTCCAATCCCAACAGGCATAAAAGAAGTAACTTGCAATCAGGAGCATCATGTTTTGATACTGCAAACGCTTGACAACAAACCAGTAGAGAAAGAAAACTACCGGAAGGAAAAAAGCATAACTTATCGAATTAAAAAGCATGACATGACTTTATTTAATTATTGATTCATAAAGAAACAGCCACATGATCCGTTGCTATAAATTTTCTTGTTGCACCTTTCATCTTAAAAAGAGATAAGATCATTAATGCAACGGCCTTTGGCAAATACGAAACAGACTTTAAAAGCCTGAACGAGTACATGCGTTTGGGAATGCTGACTAATATGCTGAAATATACGATGGCAACAATAGCCAGCCAAATAAAGCGATACGTGCCATGAAGAAAAATCACGGCAAGAGCGGATAAAACAGTAACGGAAACCAGCAAAAACAAACGAGGCATCAGAAAATGCTGCAACAGTTTATCAAAGAAATCAATATTGCCCCGGAAAAGTTGTCTGAATCCTTCACCAGTATTGTTTTTCGCCTGCATCATTTGATTGGCGATCCAGCGAGCGCGTTGATTCACAAACGAACAGGACTTTTGTACTTTTTCATCCAATACAATCATATCCTCCATATATATTACAGGGATTTTTAATTTCAATAATTTCATTTCCAACTCCTTGTCCTCACCTGAAGCGGTTATGGTACGCATTTGTTCGAGGTATAAACGGTAATCAAATGCCATGGCTGAACCAATCAACGCCGAGGATAAACCCAGCGCAGCATGTCCACGACGGAACAAATGGTTGTTGATTTCTTCGCTTGCTGCATCCAATAATGCCAAAACAGTATTTGTATTTTTTGCGGTACGATGTGTTTGTACTGCTTGAACTCCCGCTTCAAAAATATCATTGAGCCGGCGTAGGTAATTATTACCCTGTATCAGGTTGTCCGCATCAAGAATTAAGGCAATATCGTAATCCTCAGGCAATTGATTCATAATGGTGTTCAAAGCAAGCGCCTTTGTCCGGTTATCGTCATGAAAGGGCATCACTTTTATAGGCTTTTGCCTTAAGCGAATTATAACGTCGTCCCTCAAACTGTCGGCAATTACAATCAGGTCATATTCCGGATAGTCCTGTAACAAAACATTATCAACCAGTTCTTCAATCACTTCATCGGCTTTAAATGCTGGAACGAGTATGGCTATTTTCCTGAAAGAGTTTGCTTTACCGAAAACAGGATTTTGATATAATAACCCCGCCACCGAATACGTGAGCACATACAGAGCACAAAAGATAAAGTACCCTGTAACAAGAAAATATATAATTTGATATATCATCATTATCTTGAAATATTAAACTTAAAACTTGAAACCTCGCACCATGCGCGAAAGGTTGCCTTCATATTGGCAAACTGTCCACTGAAACCGCAAAACAGCATGTTTTTAGGGATGGCAATACACACTTGATAAAGAAGGCTTATTGCTTTCAACCAGCCTGCCCTGTTTAATGATATGTATAAGACCCTGTTTCGGTTCATATAATATGATTTCAAAGGGCTGTTCTTTCCGGTGGACATTGACTCTTTGTGCAAAACAAAGGTGTCGGGAATGTAATATATGGAATAACCGGCCTTTCGGATCCTGGATGACCAATCAATTTCTTCGTAATACAAAAAATACTTTTCATTCATCAATCCTGCCTTTTCCAACACTTCCCGTTTGAGCATCATTGCTGCGCCATGAGCGTAGGCGCTTTGTTTTCGTTGATCATATTGTCCGTGATCTTTTTCGGCAAAGCCGATGATTTTATTTCGTACAGTAATTGATGACAAGGGCGTAAATCCAGCAAAAAGGATGATGTTTGGGTCGTCGTACAATTTTATTTTGGGACAGACGACGCCTGTTGCATGATCTTCTGATAAAGCATTTACCAAAATATGGATATGATTTTCAGGGATGATTGTATCATTATTAATAAGGTAAATTAATTCACCTGTTGCCTGCCGTATTGCTATATTGTTTCCTCCTGCAAATCCCAGATTCTTACTGCTTTTTATGAAAATTACCTGTGGAAATTTTTCTTTAATAACTTCAGGTGTATCGGATGGCGATGCGTTATCCACCACCAATACTTCCATATTAGGATAGCATGAGGCATACAATGATTCCAGCATGTGGCAGGTTGCAGCCGATTGATTGTAATTCACCGTTACAACCGAAACTAATGGGTTTTGACTCATATCCATCATAATAATTACATTATCGATATATAGTCACCTCAGTAGACGGTGGTTGAACTACAGCCTCTTCCTCCTGTTTTTGTAAGGATTTATCCATACGCGATGCAGTGTATATGACTGCAACACTCATGAAAAACAACACGTTAGTTGGATATTGAAGCATAACAGGATTTCCATAATTTGCAACTGAAATACCAACAATTCCTGACATCAGAGCAATTAGTATACCCCGGAGCCATTCATTCTTGATCTTGAACCAAACCAGCAATCCTCCCTTGATCAGAAATATAACAATCATGCCAATATACATGCTTAATCCTACTTTTCCCATATCACCCCAAATGAGTATGAACCCGCTATCGTATGGCGTAGAAGCCAACACTGAATCTTCCGGCCCATGCTGCATAGCGCCCAAACCTCCTCCAAATGGACGATCTTTCAAATATGCTTTGAGAATCGTCTGGTTAATTTTTCTTGCTAAATACGAATCATCCTGTGCCGGCTTGAACGCTGTACGCATTCTATATATCGCATACGTGCTATTCCCAATGGTGGTGTAGCTCATAAAACAATAGAAACTGCCTGCAACAATGACTGAAATGATAAACAATTTGGTTTTTCTGATAAGAGTACAAAAAACCATAGCGCCGCCAAAAATGACAAATATTGCCCCTCTTGTACCACTGGCAAACATTCCATACAAACCGGCTACCGCCATTATCAAAAATAATATGCGCAATTTTCGGTTTTTTGTTATTAAAAACATGATAGCGCCAAAAGTGGCTGCATGGGCTTGTTGAACGCCAAATTGACCGGCGTCGCTCAAAAAGGAAAATACCCTCAGTTTCCCCATAACCATGTGAAATGTATTTCCTATTAAAAAATTTCTATCAATCGGGTCTAACCAGATTTTTTCCTGAACGAATCCTTTTAAACTTAAGATAATGGAAAACACAGCCCACAATACAAGCATGACTTTTAGTTTTTTAAAGTCAAGCAACAGAGAAAACAAAGGTATTGTAAGAATCATGTACATTTGTAAACGAAAGGCCGTAAACCATCCGTCAAAATCGCATCGCTCAGGATTTGCAGCAGTTGATAAACAATAGAATAACCAGATAATCAAAATCAAAAGAGGTGTATCCAACATTTTTGCCCATTCAACTTTTTTTGTGACGCCTTTGAGCAACACCATCGAATATCCAAATATAAGCAGCATGTCAAAAAATATTCCCCAGGGAATAACATCTCTAAGTATGTAACGGCCATAGGCAACTCCAAAAAAACCGAAAAAAAGTACTGTGTACAAGATCACTTCAAGACAACAGAAGGCGATAATAACATACGCAATAAGAAATGGCAGTATCAGGAGTAAATAACCTGAAAACATTCCAAAACGATAGAACATAAAAATGGCAAGAAGAGAAGCCAACATCGCTCCTATTCCCTGTAACCATTTATACCGTTGACTTATTGGTTTTTTATAGATACCGCCTGTCATTATATTGGAGGATAAATAATGAGTTATGAAATTTTCCCGAGTACTTGTTCCACAATTTCTGTATTTACCTCATTTAGAATAACGTGTGGTTTAATGCCTGATATGGTGATAAAACTTTCCAATGCTGTCTGATCGGCTTTTACCCATTCTCTGTTTGCCTTACATACCAGGAATGCCATGTCGAACTGCCGTATCAGTTCCACAGGATAATCGTTCATGATTAATGACGGCAATTCGATAATCAGTATTTCCGCATCGTTCATTCTTTCCATAGGAACAATATCTTCAGCACGGGATTGATAAAATGATTTATCCACTTTGTAACTTACCATCGACCAATCGCCGTTTTCGATGTATGGCATCACTACCAGACATTTGCGCCCTTTATTGAGGAGGCGTTCGCAAAGCATATTGCTAATCAATGTTTTGCCTTCTTCTGGACGTGTACTGATAATCAGGATTCGCATTTGGCCAGACCATTTTTGATGGTTCATATACAAACTTTTCAGTATAGTGTCAATCAACCCGTTTCTGATCATATCGGGAAACTTGTAGTCCTGAAGTTTTTTAGTATTGGGCATAATGCCTGCGCATTTTAACCCTGTCATTTCTTCAGCGCGTTGCGGTGTTTGTATATTGTTGTTTAGATAAGCCATACCTAAAAAAATGGATGATGGAATTACAAACCCAATCATAGTTCCCATTATTACCATCATCAATCTTTTGCTTTTCCCGGTCAAAGGAAAGTTAGGTTTATCAGATATCTGGATATGTGAAAAAGAGAGTTGATCCTGTTGTTCGCGTCTGGCTTTGTTACGTTCTTCCAATGCAGCCAGCCATTCTTTTTCACAGATTTCAATATCACGCTGAAAACGCCTCAAACTGTCCTGTAAGGGAAGGTGTCTGTTAAATTGTGCAGTTGTGGCATTTTTTTGAGCTACCAATGCTCTCATCCGTGCTTTACTTTCTTCGTAGGACAACATTCTGGTAAAATATTCCGTTGCTATTGCGTCGGAGTTTGTTCCAGTCGACGACATGCTTTCAGCATAGTCGTTACTTAAATCCTTCTTTACCTGGTCTAATTGTCTTCGCAATGCAGCTATTTGACCGGAAGACGCCCCTCTCATTTCAGCATTGGTCAACTGTGATTGAAGTTTGGATAGCTGTTCCTGTTTGGCTAAGATATCATTTCTTTTCATGGATTGTCCTCGCGAGCCCATTTGATTTTCAATTTGTCGCATGGTGGCTTGTGCCACAGTCATTTTTTGCTGTTCTTCCGATATTTGTTTATCAAGTTCCTGACGGTCGGAAATAGCAATACCGGTTTGCGTGGGCATATCCACTATATTGTATAACTTTTTAAACTCCTCTTCCTTTACTTCCGCACGTTTTAATTTTGCTTGCGCTAAACGGAGTTCTTCATCAAAATAAGCTAATTTTTTATCAATTTGACTTTCTTTCATCTTACGATGATTTCGAATACATACATCTATCATGATTTCAAGTGTTTTTTGACTCACCCCTGCATCATTGCTTTTGTATGACAGCCCGAAATGGTCGCTAAATCCAACGCGTCCCAGCGTTACGCTCGACAGTACCGGAATACTGTAATAGGGCACGTAGGGTGAGTTGATCATATTGTTCAGAAAATAATCGGTTTCGGATATCGCGTTTAAGTTGAGGTATGTAATACTGTCCGTTTCTCCAACTAATTTTTTAATATCGGGAGGAATCATCCGCTGTACATTATCGAAATTTTCACCCGAAAGAATTTTATCGTCAGGCTGATTCAAGCCCAAATGTAATGCCAGCAATCTCAACCCCACTTCCTTGAGCGATTCACGACTCATAATCATAGTGGTAAGGTTGTCAAATGAAATAAACTGGGACTGGAAATCCGACTTGGCGCCCGTAATGCCTTCACCGGTGGCGATTCCGGTATAGAGTTTTGCAGTTGACTCGTATTCCCTCTGAATATTCATGGTCAACGCTACCATCAGTACAGCCATCAATACAGTACTCGAAAAAATGATTTTCCAATGTTTGAGTACAGATTTTAATAAAAAAAGGTTATCTTCCATTTCAATTTGTTTTAACAAGTTCAATTCCTACAATTATTTCCAGTATATGGATAGATTTCATTAGGCTAAATCTTTGCAATTCCACATTATTTTGAGAACTAAGGAAAGATTCGTTTTCTTTGGCATAATCTGCCAATGAAATTCTGTTTTGCGTATAATCCATTTTTGCTTTGTCATGTACCAGGGCTGCTGTCAGATTCAGTTCATTTGCCAGAGCAAAATTCTTTTGTGTCGCTAAAACATCATAATATGCGTTGATGACCATTTGCGTAACCCCATTGATGACATCTTCTTTTCTTATATTGGATTGTTCTATTCTCAATTTAGCCTGTTGTTTTAAACGCTTCCTGTCAAATAGTTCGGAAAGCGACACACTCGCCATTGCACCCACGCCGTAATTCATCATTATAGTGGCTGGGCTAACTCCCGGCATGGTAACCATTTTTGAATAATCCAGCATAGTACCATATCGTGCATCTGCTACAAAAGATATTTTTTTCAACCAATCCCTGTAAACCTCCTTTAACGCATATTCTCCTAATTGTTTTTCGTTTTCTGACAATTTCAACGCCGGAGAATTTTCCAGTGCAAGTTTGATCAATGTCTGCAACGGAGGCAGGTCCCAACCAGAATTGTCGCTATTTGCAGATTCTGGTTGTGTATTTTGTACTGTTGGCGTACTTCCGGGTCTCATAAAACCACTTTGTCCATATCCAAATTCTATGAACAATATTTGAACAAAAAATACTATAAAAACTATTCTGATCTTCATGATATTATTGTAAAAAATTATTGATTACACATCTGTTTTTTGGAATATCACCGGCAAGGTGCGCATCAGTATCTTCATATCGCCCCAGAATGAATTTTGCCGTGCATATTTATTGTCGAGTATAAATCGCTCTTTTTCAGACATAAATCCGCCTCGACCGCGCAGTTCTACCTGCCAGAGACCTGTAAGCCCTGCGGCTGCGCAGAAACGTCGTGACCAAAGCGATTTAGTAAGTTCATGAGCCTCGTATACCGGCAATGGGCGATTGCCTACTATAGACATGTCGCCTTTCAGGACATTGAACAACTGCGGTAATTCGTCGATGCTGGTATTGCGAATAAATCTGCCCATCCTGGTAATACGCGGGTCATTCTGTATTTTCAGAAATGCCTTTCGTGCATTTTGCCGTTTGAGTGCTAACTGTTCGCAAATACGTTCTCCATCGCGATAATAAGCAGGCGAGCATAACTTTCCTTCGGGAAGACTGGCGCATACCGGACAAGCCAGTAATTCCATTTCTTCGTACTGGGTAGAATACAGGTTTAGGTGAGTTACTTCCTTAAGACGCTTGTCGGCATCCTGGTACATCGACCGGAATTTGTAAAAAATAAAAGATTTGTAATTTGCCCCCACCCGTTTCGATTTGTAGATTGCCGATCCTTTCGACTCCAACCGTATGGCAATAGCCGTCAGTATCATGATGGGCGACAACAGTACCAGTGTGCTGGATGCAACCAATATATCAAAAACTCGTTTGCCCAAAGGCGTCCGGTAAGGTCGCAGGAACTTGTCTCCTGAATTGTTAATATACTGTTTTTTTACCGGGTAGGTTTTTTTCAGATAACCGATGCGATCATATACTAACTTGCTGTTCACCGGTTTGGCTAAGTATCCATTTATGCCCAGCGCTAACGATTTTTTCTTTAAGCGGTCATTGGGATTGGTAGCTACTAATATAAAAATGTGTCCATTTTTCAGACCTTTCCTTTCCATTTCCTGAAACAATGCAAGTCCGTTCAATCCGGGCAAATTGGTTTCACAAACTATGGCCTCAATATCTTTATAACATCGCAGTTCCTGAGATGAATCAAAAGCACGAAATTCCCCGTTGGTCATCCATTTGAATGCTTTTAAACCATTAGGCTCGTTGTGAACTTCAAGATAATCATTACGTTCAAGATCTGTAATGGTTTCCAGTTCACTGCCGATGTACAATATTTTTACAGGTTGATCCATCCTTAATTACCAATTCTACTTAAAAAACGTTCTCTGACTTCAAGACGTCGCTTGATACGGGCAATAATTTCACTTGGATTGAATGGCTTGATCACGTAATCTTCCGCACCCAATTCGAAACATTTGATTTTATCCTTACTCCATTCCCTTCCCGAAAGAATCATGATAGGGATATCGTCGAAAAAACCGCTGGTTTTGATTCGTTCCAGAAATTCAAAACCATCTAACGGATCCATAACCAAATCGCAAATAATCATATCAGGAAAATTGCCTGCCTCCAGATAGTCAAGCCCTTCCTGACCATTTGCCAGTGAAATGACGTCAAACTCCTGTTTCAGGGTATTCTCAATGATGAAACGAATACTTTTTTCGTCATCAATGACTAAAATTTTCTTTTTGGCCATATTCCAAACTCTATTTTTTTATTAAAGCGAATACACAACAAAATTATAGTATTCCTGCCTTACGGTTTTTATACGGGAAAAAAAACAAAAAGTTATATTTTCCTGCATTTTTTGATGAATGGACTGTTTTTATTATATAGACGATTTTTATTTTTTGATAAATGTGTAAAATTTTCGTACTAATTTATATAATTTCGGATGAATCTTCAACAGGAATATATCCAATTTAAAACCAAAAGACAAAGCATCATTTTTGGATAAAGGAATTGCTCTTAGCCATTTTGATTGAAGCTGAAAATGTTCACCGGAAGTGAATTGCGGATAAGCAACCATTTGACGTAAAGTAATGACGCCTTCCACCATTGCCCTTTCCTTGATGGTCTGCAACATGCTGTGATATTGCGGATATTTCTTCACAAAAAGATACCGGCTGTAAACATTCTGTGCATATTGATATTGCAACTTTATTTGGGATTCAACGTCTTGAGTACGAAGCAAACTGCCTACACTCTGAAAATAATAATAATATTCGCCGGGCAGGTACACGCATTGAGATGCATGATGAAACAGATCATGGCAGATCATGTCTTCGCCTCTATTCATATCTTTTGGAAAAACGACATGATCAAATAAATGCTTTTTGAAAATTTTGTTCCACATATAGGATTTCCATTTCTTGTCATCCAATATCAATAATACGCCTTCTTCTCGTCCCACTATTTCCGGTTTTTCCACTCTTTTTTTAATATGGTTCAGTGGTGAGGCATTTTCATTTACGATGCAAAATCCACATTGGGCAATATCCGAATTGGTGGAAAGAAGCGCCGACATCATGCCGGCATACATGTTTTTATCTATCCAGTCATCGGCGTCTACAAAAGTGACGTAATCAGCCGTAGCGCTTTCTATCCCTTTTTTCCGTGTATACGACGAACCTGCATTCAGTTGATGAACCACCCGAATCCGCGAATCCTGTTTTTGCCATGTATCGCACAATGCTCCTGTATTGTCGGCGCTGCCGTCGTCAATTAAAAGAATTTCCAGATTGGGATATGTTTGCCCGACAATAGACGAAACACATCTATCAATGTATTTTTCAGCATTATAACACGGTACAATCACAGTAAGAAGGGGCGATTCATTCTTTATCATCCTTTTTGATTAATTTTTTTGAAGTATTTTTTTAGACTAAAACCGTCAAAGCGAAATAAAAATTTTTCCAATCCCGGATGTTTGCTGTAAAACCGCCTGAATTTTTTGTACCAGCGAGAACTCATTTTTAAAATAAACAATTCAGCCAGTATAAAATATGGAACGATGGCATGTTTCGGGAAAGGATGCGATTTCAAATGTTTTGCCTTCACTGATAAAGGGTATGATTTTAATCGTCCGGATAAGGATTTGAAATAATTATCGGGAAAATATTCGGGATAAACAACCACATCGCGTAAGGCATACATACCTGCATACATTTCGAGGTTTCTGATGTAATCAATTATGCTTTGATATTCAGAATGTTGTTCAACAAATTGCGTACGCTCATAATATGCTTCATAAAAATCATAACGGTTTTTCATTTTCTTCTCAATGTTGACGTCCTGCGTGATGCTGGTGCTTCTTTGAAAATAATTATAAAATTCGCCGTACAAATATACAGACTGCTTTGCATGATGAAACAACCGGAACATGATGGGAATGTCTTCATATGTTCGTCCTTCAGGAAACTCAATATGTTCGAATAACCGTGTTTTAAAAATCTTGTTCCACATAAACGAATCCCACTTTCTGCCATCCAATATCAATAAAACACCTTCCTTACGTTCCACTATTTCATAAGAACCGTTCTTTCCGGTTGTATAACAATGTTCTATTCGCCCATCATCAAATACTTTGCGGTAACCACACTGCGCAATATCCGAATTTGTGGATTTTAACGCCTGCATCATAACGGCGAACATTTCGGATTCAATCCAGTCGTCAGAATCTACAAAAGCAACATATTCTGCCGTTGTATTTTCAAGTCCTGTTTTACGTGCATACGAAAGCCCTTCATTTTGTTTGTGAATCACCCGTATACGTTTGTCCTTCTCTTGCCACGCATCACACAGTATTCCTGTTTGGTCGGTGCTGCCGTCGTCAATCAGCAGGATTTCCAAATTGGGATATGTTTGCCCAACAATGGATGAAATACATTTATCGACGTATTTTTCAACATTATAACATGGTACAATAACTGATAAAAGCGGCTGGTTGGTCATTTTTTTTCTGTTTTAAAAATCCCCAATGAATCAATGTCGTGGGCAAGTTTAGCCGAGAAAAGTTCGGCGTTTTTTCTGTTCAAATGGGTAGCATTGTAGAAATTGAGAGAATCATACGATATTGGGTCGTAATTATAATTAAGAACCGGAATATTGTATTTTTGTGCAATACTGTCAAACATAATAAACATTCCCTCTTCGTTTTTTAATTTTTTTGTTGCTCCAATATACATGGGAGCATAAACAAAAATCACCCGAATGTTTTCTGAATTAGCCTTTGACAAATATTGATCAAATAACGACAATATAAGGCTATCCTGTCCATGTTCAAATTCGGTCACTTCATGAAAAATTGTACCATCCCATGGTTTGTCTATGCCGAAGTAACCTTTTTTAATATCGGCTTTATCGCCTACTAATTTAATACCTTCCTGTATCATGCTGCTATATCCGATATACCGGTAAGCGGGAACATATTTTTCAAGAATATTGAAATTTTCATATTTTGAACTTTCCGTTTTCAAGGAATCATCAAAAAAGTAGGGAAAAAATTGTTCTCTTTCCAAACCGGTGGTTATTCCCAATGTTGCAAAATCTATATTTTGAATGATTGCTTTTGGCGTTGTATTGAACCTGCGATAGGTATCATATCTTAAAATCTGCCTGTTAAAATGACTTCCGTCAATGCCGATATTATAAGAATTGACACCCAGAATGGAATCTAAAATTTGAGGGCTGTATTGAGTCCACGCTCTGGAATTTCCCATGATAAGAACATCATGCTGCAAATTCCCGGAATAGATATCATTCCAAACGACGAGCATCCGTGTTGTAGATTTTTGCAGCCTTTTGGTGATGACAAAATCCGCTACAAAAGCCAATCCCAACAATCCTGTACCAAAAATAACCAATATGACTAAAAATTTCTTCATTTTTCAAAATTGGAAATATATAAAGGTTTCTGCTTTTTCGCCAAATATAAAGACTGCGGCAATCAATACATAATAAATGAAAAATTTCACGACATGCGAATTAATTCCCGACAAATCCAATCCATGTTCTTTTTTTCGTTGAATCCACTCAACAATTAGCAAAAAGACAATAAAAAATACGATTTGCCTCCAGCCAGGTTCAACAAAAAACCAACCTCCGTTGGTTATTCCCCACAAATACTCAAACGCCTGTCCAATGGTTTCTGCGCGGAAAATGATATTCCCTACCGTTACCAGACCAAAAGTCAGCAGGATATTTAACATTACTTTTGGTTTAGGCCCTCCCCATTTGTAAATTTCCAATTTTTTCTTTTTAAACATAGCACCCGACAAAACCAAAGGAATATACAATAAACCTTCATAAAAACCGAAAAATGCAAAAGTCCAGTTATCGCCATGCCATAAACCAATGAGTATAAAGGTAATCATGATGGCGGCTATGGTACCCCAGTTTCCCCAGTCGCGCCATTTAACGTTTAAAGGCATAAATACATAATCGGTCAGCCATGAGGTGAGCGAAATATGCCATTTGCGCCAATATTCTGCTATATTTTGTACATAAAACGGATAATCGAAATTTTTGGTGACCCGTATTCCCAACAATTTTGCCACGCCAATTGCCATATCGGTATATCCCGAAAAATCGGCATACATTTGGAACGAAAAAATCGCAGCAGCTAATAACAGTGTACTTCCCGTTTGCAATTGATAATTGCCACCAAAAACTTCATTAACATAAACGGCACAGTTATCTGCTATGACCACCTTTTTAAACAGTCCCCACAAAATTTGCCTCATTCCGTCAACTGCGAAAGGATAATCGAATATCCTCTTTCTTTTCAATTGGGGAATCAAGGTAGCAGGCCGGTCTATCGGTCCTGAGAGAATACAGGGGAAAAATGCAACATATGTAGCAAATGCTGTAATATCGCGCGTTGGCTCAAATTTTCCTCGCTTAATATCAATGATATAACTCAACAGACGGAAAGTATAAAAACTAATCCCCACCGGGACAATAATTTTGAAAGTATGCAGGTTGGTTTGCATTCCAAAACTTTCAAACAAAGTCTTAAACGAAGAAATAAAAAAGTTGAAATACTTGAAATACAACAACGTGCCGATACCTAAAACTATGCCCAGAGTTGTCAGCAGTTGTTTGCGTTTATCAATTTTTGCTTCAAATATAGCGATACCCAAAAAGTAAAAAACAGCCGTTGTTACTGCAAGTAAAGGCAAAATTTTCCAATTGACCCAAGCGTAAAATACATAACTTGCTACTAACAGCAAAATATTTTGCAATTCTGTTTTTTCTTTCAGAACGAAATGATAGAGAGAAAAAACAACTACAAAAAAAATCAAGAATTGTATGGAATTGAAAACCATCTTACTTTTCCAATAATTCGATTAACCCTATATCTAAATGATATAAAAAACTTATTTTCCGATAATTGAACGCTATGGCTTCTACAGGCTCAACCAATATTTTAAAATCCTGATTCTCTAAATCTTCAATTGTTTTTTGTAACTCAGTCGTTTCATAACAAAAATGATATGCAGAGACGCCTAGCTTCTTTAAAATATTACTGACTGGCGAAGTTTTATCCACCGGTTGCACTAATTCCAACAAGGGACTGTCATCTTTTTTTAAAAACGCGATACGCACATTTTGTACAGGGTCTTCAATCGTATCTGTGAGACTGTATCCCATACCAACATACCATTTTGCCGTTTCTTCAATAGACTGGACGGCAATTCCGACGTGATGAAACACCATATTAACTTATCTTTGAAGAAATTCCTCCCAACATTTCCCCTACATCTTTCCACGAAAGGATTTCTTTGGAACTGAATTTGATTTTAAAATGTTTTTCAATCGCCACAATCAACTGAATATGAGTGAGCGAATCCCAACCTTCCACATCGTTGGCGGTAGATGTTTCGTCGATAACGATGCGCTCATCGTCAAAAACATCTTGCATAATGCGTTGAATTTCTGATAGAATTTGTATTTTATCCATTTTTTTAAATTGTATTTTGTTTATTTTTTTACAATAAAATGATTTTTCATTTCATATTTCGCTACATCTAATTTCCAAAGGTTTTCGGCAGATGCAGCCTCAAATCCCAGATTTTTGTAATGATCGCGCACCATTTCATTTTTAGCCGTTGGGATATATTCGCCGATGATTTGCCCGTAACCGTTTGCTTTTGACAATTCAACTATCGAGTTGAGTGTATATGCTTCCATCCCGCGTTTCAGCACACGGCAACTCATGAACCAGGTGTCGATAAACAGAGTTTTGTTGTCCCGTTTTTCAAGAATAATGACACAAATTAACCCGTTGTTCCCGAATTTGTCCTCCAACGTAAACGACAGTGTTAAATGTTGATCCGATTGGGAAATACGTTTTATATCTTCTTCAGTATACCTTACCGTTCTCAAATTGAATTGATTGGAACGTTGAGAAAGTTGTGCGATACGGGGAACATTAAAATCATCAAACGGTTTTGTGTCCGAAGTCATATTCAGACTTTTCAAAAAATCGTCCTCATTGATAAACGATTCCTGAAAAACGATTCGTTCCGCTTCTTTTTGGTATTGCTCAGTGCGTTTGGCATCTTCGCCCGAATACGAAACGGTTTCAAATAAATTCAGACTGTACAGATAATCAAGATAAAGCGCTGGGTCTTCAGGTAATTCAGGAACGGTAATTTGTGGAATATTTTCGCGCACAATGTTGCGTTCAAAAGGATTGTCGTCTAAAAAAACCATCGAATCGAACCCGATATTGAGTACGCGCTGAATTTTACGGATATTATCGGCTTTGTTTTCCCAGTTGGCGACAAAAACAGCAATGTCCGGCAGACGTAGCACCATATCCGGGTGTTTTTCAAAAGGCTCTTTTGCTATTGATTCGGTATTTTTGCTGCATACGGCAACAATGATTCCCCGTTGTTGCAACTTTTTGACCCAGTGTTGAAATTCGGTAAATGCCTTTCCAATTCCCAGCAAGCCGATTTGAATATTTTCCAGACCGTCATCGCCAATCACGCCGCCCCATGTAGTATTATCCAAATCAAGAATCACACATTTTTTGAAATTCCCTTGAAAAGCGGCGACAATCTTTACCACAGCATCAGCAAAATAAGGCAAAGCGTCAATGTTGACCACCATTTCGGTATTCGTATAAATAGCAGGCGACCAGTATTTTTCTCTTCCTATGGTATTTTGAATAGTGCTTAAATCACAGATATACAAATTATTTATTTGTGTAGCGAGTTCCTGTAACAGGAAATTCAACTTGCGCAACTGAAATATAAAAGACGATTCAATTTTGTTGGCATACTGACCGAAAACGCGGTCGTCTTCCTCTGTATAGTTGCAAAAAATGATTTTCGCGTTTGATTTTGACTGCAAAGCCGAAAGCCATTGGCGAATATGTGTAACATTTTCTTCAGCAAACAGATGTTGTCTTTCCGGTGTAGTTTTGTTATATTTTTGTAATAATTTGTGAGATGATTGAAAAATAAGCGCCACATCAGCATCATATTCATAGAGTTCCGAAGTAAGATCAAGAATTTGCCGGTCAATCTGGTCAAACTCCGCTTCAAAGATTTCCAGATTCAAACTGTACTCTATGCCCATTGCCTTGATCGCCTGCGCCACAAATTGCGTAGCGCTATCGCCCAGAATTGCCGTCCGAACGGTTTTAAAACCTTCAACCGGCTTTTTTAGGTTCTTTTTTAAAAGGGAAAAATCGATCATCACTAATGATATTTACAGATTAGTATAGATGTTGGCTGGTCTCTTATTATTCACTCTATCAATGTTTTATTTTATTGATTACTTGAGTTAGTGATTCTGTGCCAAAATATCCAACATGACAACAATCTGCGCCAACAAGCACATCTCGTTCACAAACAATTTCGTTATTCAGATAACCTGTAAAACGCATTACTTCCCTCCTGTTTTCGAGTTCCTCATGCATTATATCGCTAACAATGACATACATACCGTGTTCACGCGGCCTTTCCCATAAAACATCACCAACGTTTTTATCTAAAAAACGATTTTCACTTATCCAAAAAACCTTACAACTATCAAGGAAAACAGGCTGACCATCAGCATATTCTAATGTAAGTCCAATACTTATCATTATCTGGTCACATGCTATGCCATCACATCCTTTGCCTTCACCTTTTACGCTACATTGAAAAAAAGTGAAAACTACCATTACGAAAACCGGTACAATAACTAAAACAAATCTTTTCATATCATTCAAAGATAATTATTAATCACATCAAGCATATACGTCAATTTTGCTGAAAAGGTTTCTTTTTTTCAGTTTTCACCTGATTGAGATTTGATTTTTCATATATTTGCCCCTTTAATAGATTCATCCTATGAAAATTCTTGTAACAGGAGCCAGTGGCTTCATTGGCAGTTTTATAGCCGCAGAAGGTATCAACCGGGGATACACAGTGTATGCGGGTATTCGCAGTACCAGCAGCCGGAAATATTTGCCGGAAGGAGTGCAAACAGTCGAGTTGAGCCTCGGCGATAAGGAACTATTGAAAACCGAACTGTCTGCGCTTGGCAGGTTCGATTACATCATCCACAATGCCGGTGTGACCAAATGCAACCAAAAAACGGATTTCGACAAAGTGAATTACGGTTATACCCGCAACTTCGTCGAAGCATTGATAGAAAGCGATACAGTACCGCAGAAATTTCTATTCGTGAGCAGTATGGCTGCTTTTGGCTCCGGCGATCCAAAAACGCTGGAGCCTGTTCGCCTGTCGGATACACCAAAGCCGGACACCCTGTATGGCATCAGCAAACTCAAAGCCGAGCAATTCATCATGGAGCAGAAAAATTTTCCCTACCTGATGCTGCGACCTACCGGAGTTTACGGCCCCCGCGAAAAGGACTATTTCGTCTTCCTCAAAACCGTGAACAACCACTTGGAACCGGCTATGGGCTTGAAAAAGCAACACCTGACTTTTGTTTACGTTACCGACCTGGTGAAGGTCATCTATCTTGCTCTCGAATCACAATTCCTGCAAAAGGCTTGGTTTGTGTCCGACGGTAAGGAGTACGACAACCGCGAGTATGCCGCTATCGTAAAAAAGCATCTGAACCGTTGGGCTTTGTATTTGCCTGTTCCGCTGTTTTTGGTCAAGGCTATTTCGTATACTTTGGACACAGTTTGTGGA
>Ga0209737_10001007_pt1 | contig 21161 bp, 8 predicted proteins | sample TergutCu122P3_FD_187284 | JGI IMG/M metagenome (GOLD analysis project Ga0209737, IMG submission 187284) | Cubitermes ugandensis P3 segment gut microbial communities from Kakamega Forest, Kenya - Cu122 P3 (SPAdes) (version 2) | ecosystem: Host-associated > Arthropoda: Insects > Digestive system >...
AGCCGGGAGAAAGGGTTTTTTCGACAGCTATGACTTGGGCCAGGGCGGGGACTCCGGCCAGTTTGGTTTTGTAGCCAGCCTCATGGGCAGAGAGCAGGCCTTTCGCCACGAGCAGCGGGTGTTTTTTGGCTTCAGACACATGCGCCTTCGCGAAAATTTCACCGGTTTTGTTTTTGACTTGCAGCTTCCCCAGCAACCGCTCCACGGACAACGCGGCGACATGCTGGACAAAACCTCCCGCTCTTTTGTGGCGGGGGCCAGCGGCCACGGGAGGATGAGGACGCAGCTGTGGACACTCCCCCTGGAGTGGGAGCTGGGCTATATGGCGCGCTTGGACTTGGTTTCCGGGCAGCAGGCGAGGTTGTTTGCCGGCACAGAAATTCCCTACCTGCTGGACAAGGACTTGGACTCTGTCCTTGGCGACATAGGGCTTTATGCGGATGCGGAATTAAAGCCCTGGCACTTTTTAAGCCTGCGCGGAAGCATGCGCTGGGAGTTGCTTACCTACTCCGTGACAAACAACTGCTTTGTCAAAGAAGTGCGCAGGCCCTCTTTGGCGAACCCTCCTTTGGATGAGAGCTGTTTGAACCAGCGCGACTTCGGCGTCTACCGAGAGCGCTTTCAAAAACTCAGCACGGCAGGAAGCATTTTTGTCCCCAAAGCCAGCGCTGCGCTGGGGCCTTTTTATGACTTTCAGTTGATGGCCTCCTATGGGCGGGGGTTTCGCTCCATGGACCCCGAATACATAGGGGAGGGTTTGAAGACGCCGTTTGCCACCTTGAGTGCCTGGGAAGTCGGCACGCTCTACCACCGCAGGTGGGCGTTTGCGGCTTTGGATGCGCGCGCCGTTTTGTTTGGGACGCGTGTCGACAAAGACTTGGTTTTCAGCGAGCAAGCCGGTCGCAACATTTTGGGAGGCAGCACATCACGCCTGGGCACTTCGCTTTCCGGGCGACTCCAGGGGCATTTTTTTGATATGTCCGCGCATGCAACCTGGGTGCAGTCCACTTTCGACGACACCGGCTTGTTGGTGCCCTATGTCCCGGACTTTGTCGGCAGGCTCGACGGTGCTTTGTTTGGCGCTTTGCCCTGGGAGTTTTGGAGAAGAAAACTGGTGGCGCGTTTGGGCCTTGGCATCAACTGGGTAGGCCGCCGCCCCCTGCCTTATGGGCAGCGCAGCGACACCCTCCTCGTTGTAGATGCCAATACCGAATGGCAGTGGCGCCACTTCACCTTGGGCTTTGCGGTGACGAACCTCCTCAACCGCCGCTACCGCCTTGCCGAGTTTAACTACGTCTCCAACTTCCAGGCGACGAGCCTTTCTCCTCCGCCTCTGGTGCCAGCGAGGCATTTTGTTGCCGGCCCCCCTTTGACGCTGTGGGTTTCTTTGGGCATCAACCTCGGAGGTGACAGTTGAGAAGCCAGGGTTTGTTGTTGGCAGCGGCCTGTTTTTTGGGAGGCTGTGTTTCCAGCACAGGGGAGGAGCTCATCGAGTTTGACGCGGCAGCCGTTGGGGATGAGGCCTCCAAACACTTTGTGTCTCCCCTGGGCTATGAGGTGCATTTGGAGGAGGCGCATGTTTGGATAGGGGCGCTCTACCTCAACCAGAGCGCTCCGGGAAATTATACGCGGGAGACCTCCTGTGTCCTTCCGGGAATTTATTCCGCGGAAGTCCGCGGCGGCCTGAGGGTGGATGCGCTTTCGGAAAAAAGGCAGGCTTTCCCTCTCAAAGGAAGAGGCACCACAGAGCCCTCCCGGGCGGGGGAAATTTGGCTTTCTTCCGGAAACATTGACGCGGCCAATGACACCACCGTCATTTTGGAAGTGAGAGGCGAAGCAGCCAAAGAAGGCAGGCGCTGGCCTTTTGAGGCGCAGCTGAGCATTGGACAAAACCGACTGGAGCCCCCCAGCAACCCTGCCCTTCCCGGGGCAAACCCCATCTGCAGGCAGCGCATTGTCACCCCCATTCCAGTGGAGCTTGAGCTCAAAAACCAGGGCCTCCTCCTTTTGAAGGTGGTGCCTTCGGCCTGGTTTGCCAATGTGGATTTTTCAAAACTCTCTGAGGAGGGGGCCCCCCCCTATCGCTTTGCAGATAAGGCGGCGGGCCAAGCGGACAACGCCCTCTATTCGGGGCTTCGCGCCCATGTTGGCCCCTACCGTTTCTCGTTTGAAGAGCATGTGAATGTGGCAACGAAAGCATTGGAGGAAGTGAAACAATGAGACGAAGTGAAAGTGGAACAAGTCGCCCCCTGAAAGTGGTTTTGGCCTGCCTTCCCCTGAGCCTTTGGGCATGCACCAACGACAAGGAGGTGGTGTTGGATTTGCACAACCCTCCTCCCAAAAGTTTTCGGGTGTTGCTTTCTGGAGAAGACATTCTTTCGCATGGCATTTCGTTGAAAGAAGATGGCCACGGCCACGGCCATGGCGACCATGACATTTATTTTGTGGACGGCTGGGAGCTGACTTTTGAGAGCGCCATTGTCACCCTTGCCAAGGTGCAGCTTTCAGAAAACCCCGACATGTCTTCGGGAGACCGGGCCATGACAGGCGAGGTGGTGGCCGAGCTGGAAGGGGCCTTTGCCGTTGAGCTCAAAAGCAATGGCGGCTTCGGCTCACACCGGCATGACCATGCCTTGGGCATTTTGTTAAAGCAGAACAAGAAAAACAAAGCCCCGGCCTTTGACTCTCAAACCCGCTATGCTTTTGGCTACAGCCTGGTGCCTGCGACGCCCAACGCGCTTCAAATGGGTTTCAAGGAAGCCTCCAAGGCAACCTATGCGCGCATGCAGGAAAAAGGCTGGAGTGTATTTGTGAGCGGAAAGGCAAAGCATACGGGCGAGCATTGCCGCTCCTCCGCGGAGTATGACTTCGAACAATTGCCGGACGAATTTCGCTTCGAGCTCGGTTTCAACATGCCCATCCACTATAGGAATTGTGAAAACCCCCACCTTGAATTTCGCCGGGGCGTCCAGGTGAAAGACAATGCTGCTGTGGATGTGGTGCTCAGCTTGCATTTTGACCATTTGTTCTGGGAGGCCCTGGAGGAGGATGCCAGCCTGCGGTTGGATGCGTGGGCGGCTTCCATTCCAGCAGGTGCCCCGCGGCTTGTGAGCAATGAAACTTTGGCGAAGGTGGACTACCGGGGCGTCGAGGACGCTCAAGAGAAGGTTGTCCCTTTTCGCTCGTGTGAAGGCGCACAAGAAAAAACGGGGCCTCAATTGCATTATGACGCTGGCACGGTGGGAGGCCTTCAGAATTTAAATGAGTTTATCCAATATAATTTGTCCACCTTCGGTCACCTCAATGGCAATGGGCTTTGTCAGTCTCAGCGAGAATAGCTGTGAATGAGGAAAAAAGACCATTCAGGGCTCGTGGTTTTGGAAAACTTTGGCTAGTCTCCTGCCGGTGCGAATTCAGCTTCTTCCCAGCTCCTATGACATTGACGGGCGCATTCTCCCGGCACAACGTCTGACTTCCTATGTGCTGGACGACGTGCTTGCCGTGGACGCAGGCAGTTTGGCTTTGGGCCTCAATGACTTTCAGCGACAAAACCTGCGCGACATTGTCCTGACGCACGCTCACCTGGACCACATTGCCACGCTGCCCATCCTCATTGACGAGTTGTTTGGCTCTCTGGAAACCCCCCTGCGCATTCACGCTACGCCGGAGGTGATTGAGCTTCTCGAAAGAGACATATTCAACAACATGGTTTATCCGAAGCTCTCGAAGCTTTCGAACAGCCACGGCCCCGTCATGAGCTATTGCCCCTTGCCTCTGGGAAAGCCGGTTAGCATTGCGCACTTCCACATAACCGCCGTTGCCGTCAACCACACTGTCCCCACCGTCGGACTGAAAGTGGCCGATGCGCACTCAACGGTTATTTTTGGCTCCGACACCGCCGAAACCGATGAGCTTTGGACACTTGCCAACCAAAGCGCCAACTTGAAGGCGGTGTTGGTGGAAGCCTCCTACCCCAACCACCTGGAGGCTTTGGCGAGATGTTCAGGCCATTTGACGCCGGCTGCCCTGAAGGCTGAATTGGCAAAGCTTCAGGTGAAAAACCTGCACATTCTCGCTGTGGGCCTTAAGCCTTTTTATCGGGAAACCATCATCAACGAGCTTGCTGCGTTGGGAGATGCACGCATTGGCGTCATGGACCCCGGCAAAGAATATGTGTGGTAGCTAGGGCCTGTCCCTAAATGGTCTTTTTGTCCCCTGGCGGCTGAAGCCTGCGGTTTCGCTCAGGTCACGCACCTGGAGTGCGCTCCCATCGCGAAATCCTCGCCTTCAACCACCAGAGAACAAAAATCCTCATTTAGGGACAGGCCCTAGACCGCTTCCACTTGGGCGAGCAAAGCGAGCTCAATTGAAACCTGTCTGTTGCTTTGAAACGGCCTAGAGCCTACACCAACCCAAATGCCCAGGTTTCGTTGGTTTGCCGCAAGAGAGCATCCGTTATTGCAACTGAGTCGCATTTGTGCTTTTTTGCGTGGCCAATGGAGGGCTTGTGGCTGTCAAAGCAAAGCATATTGGACTCGACAAGTTTGGGCAGTTTTTGTCATTGCTGTGCATGGCGCATTGCGCGCTCATGCCCTTGGTGCTGGTGAGTTTGCCCGCAGCAACCCCCTTCATGGAGGGTGGGCACCCCGTGTTGTTTGTGTTGGTGTTGGCAACCTGTTTCTTGGCATTGGTGCCAGGTTCTCGCCAACACCGCCGTTGGGATGCATGGCCCTGGGCGCTTGCAGGCATTGCTTTGTTGGCCAGTGCCCTGTTGTTTTTTCATGGAAACCTCCTTCGCGAAATTATTGCCTCCTCCGCGGGAGCTCTGTGCATGTTGATGGCGCACCACAAAAACCGGCAGCACCTCAAGAATGGCAACTGTTGCCGAAAGCCTCGATAGATTACCGCCTGCGCAGGGTGAATTCGCGCGCTTGAAACAAGTCCACCTCTCCTGCAAAGCCGACGAATTGCTCATAGGCTTTGGGAGAAATCCGCCCCTGCTTCAACTGAAAACTTTCTTCCAACATGAAAACATTTTTGTCGAAGGTTTCATGGCGCACATAACTTCCAAACTCTGAGAGAATTTGTTGGGTGCCCACAAGCTCGGCCACCTCGAAATGCTCAGGCAGACTCAGCTTCAGCTGAATTTTGACGTTTTCTGGCGTTGGAATGAAGAGCGCTGTTTGGCGAAAACCCGACATGGCATAGCGTTGTCCTAGGTTTTGAAGGGGCGTCAGCGCAGGCAGCGACCATCGGTTTTCATCCACTGCCCATGCAAAACCTTTGGCTTCCACATGGTAGCGGGCCACAAAAGCTTCACCGGGCGCTTTGCTGGGCAAAATTTCAATGTTGTCAACGCTGGCGCCTGCAAGCTGTTCGCTGACGCTGTCTTGCACTCTGAAGTGCTGCTGCTCTTCAGGAAGTTTTCCAAAATTCTCCGTCAGCTTGGCTGCCATAAAACCGGAATAGGTTTCCTCTCCTTTGCCTGAAAGGTTTCCCTGAGCATCCAGCTGAAGCTCAAGCTTGAAGGTGCGCAAAGAAGGCGCGGCAGCCTTGGGCAAAGGCACCTTTTCGAAGGGTTGTCCTGGCTCAGGCAGGACATAAGCCATGTGGCCATCTGCATATTCCGGCAAAGTGCCAAAGGGCAGAAAGCGCGTCGACGTATCCAACCACAGCACCAACTCCCCAGGCAGTCTCACGCGCAAGCACCAATAGCCCAGGTTGTTGGGCAAGGGAAACAGCATGGGGGTGGGGTTTGAAAAAACCGTCGTGGCCACAGCAGCGCGTACGTCGACACCCAGAGACTTGAGTGCGGAATACAAAAGCCAAAACCGGCTTCCGCGCTCGTTGCCGACAGTGTCTGCTGCAGAAACTTGCGCGTTGTTGCCGTCGATGACTTGGGTATGCACAGCGTTATAGAGCGCCTCAACAGCGGCGATGCCTTGTTTCCCTGCGGCAGCTTTGCGTGCAAATTGTTCCACTTCAAAACGGATTTGTCCCAACTCAAGGCTTCTGTCAGCTGCCGTGGCGAGGAAGCCTTCATAGCCGGGGTTGGCGCCTACATTCACAAAAGGCAGCCATTCCGTTTGCGCAGGAGGAGAAAGAGGGTCCACATGAAAAGCAGGAAGGTTTTTTTCTTCATGCATAAAGACAAACTCCTCTCCCTGCAGTTTGGGAGGGGACACCTGCATCAAATGAGCATTTACCTGAACCTTGAAGGTTTTGGGCGCAAGCACCGTAAACCTGGCCCAGCGGTTGGGCTTAAAGGGAATTTTATAGAAGAAGGAAGGAGAGGCAAACCCCGGATGCAACAAACTGCGGGGGGGCTGTGAGTTTAAATATTCAAGCTCCACCATGTCTCCAGGCTCCACCGACGGCATGCTGATGGTGCTTTTGTGCTCGATGAATTCCGGCTCCAGAATGCTTCCGTCCGCCTTGAGTGTCCGAAGCTTAAGGACAATGGCGCCTGCTGGAATTTCCACTTCGGCGATGCGCGCGACGCCTCGTTGAGAGAAAGCCTTTTCGATGATGTGCGTACGCTCAACCATGGAGCCATCCTCAAAGAAGCGCATGATGCTCGTATCCAGAACATAGGCCGTATCACTGGACTCCGCCTGCTCGGATTCAGAATAGGCCTTCAGCGCCTCTTCTGTGGAGATGGCAAACGCCTCCAGCAACTCTTTGCCGGAAAGAGCGCGCTGAACCAGCCTTTGCAAACTCAAGTCATAGGGCATAAGGCGCAAGGCTTGTTGTCTGGCTTTCAGGGCTTTGGGGGATTTCCCAAGCGTTTCAAAAATGTCCGCCATGAAATAGTGGATGCTGGCCTTGTAGGGCCATTTGGCCTCCGCCGCTTTCAGGTGCGTCAAAGCTTCTTCAAAACGGCGTTGGGCCACCAAAACGCGTGTGCGCTCTTCAAAGAGAAAAATGCTTCTGCTCTCATCTTCTTTTTCAAGACGCTCCAAAGTGGACAGGAATGTCTCCCAGTCCCCCCGGGTGCTGGCAAAAGCCATGAGCACTTCTTCGGCGCCAGGGCAAAGAGAAAAGGCCTCCAGGCTGGCCTGACTTTGCTTGGCGGAGCGGGCTTTCATGGCCAGCTGGTGCCAAAGCAAACTGGCATTGCACAAGCCTTCTCCGGAATTGGAAAGACGCTCGACCATTTTTTGTGCCTGCGCATCCAGGCCCAGCTCCAAATAGAGGCGTGCGTTTTCAAATTCAAACTCGGCCGGCAAATGCTCAAAGCGCTTCTGAGTTTCTTGCAAAAGCTGCTTGGCAACCGCCAGGAGGTTTTCACTGAGGCTCAAACGCAGGCCAAGGAGGGCTGCGCGCAACAAGCCGGGGTTTTTTCGTCGTGCGTTTTCAAGCTCCAAAGAAACTTTTCCCCGCGCGGTTGTATGAGCGTCGCTGGCTTCTATTTCGGCACGCAGGAGGTGCACAGGAGAGGAGGCCACATCCTCCGGCCAAACCTGGAGGAAGCGCCTGGCCTGGTGGGAGTCCTTCGCGGCATAGGTTTGGGCGACGACGAAGGCGGCAAGTCCCTCCCCCACTTCCTGGCGGAGGGTTTCAAACAACACCTCCCCCGGGAGGCGGAGATGGACTTTCAACGAAGAAGAAGGAGAAGAAGCAGCAGAAGAAGGAGCAGATGAAGAAGAAGAACGAGGAGCCCCCCCCACAGCCGCACGAAAGCGAAGGGGGGCTGTGGCCGTTGTTGCATGGGAGAGGCGAAAGTCCATATTCCCAGCCCGCAAGGAGGGGGTACGCAGCATAAGGCGGTGCCACCCCTCCTCCAGGTGGACAACAACGCTATGGAGGCGGGGCTTTTGCGAGGGAAAGTGGAGGGCATTGAGGACTTGTTGCTGGTTGACAAACAAAAGGAGGTTGTCGTTCCAGAAAACGCGAAGGACGTAGGGGCCGCTCTGGCGGATTTCCACATCGGTGGCGAGCACATAAATTTCGCCCGCGTTTCCCTCGTGCGGAATTTGCCCAAGCCCCTGCGGCGTATTCAGCGTACGCAGCTGCACCGGCCCCAGCGCATTGTCCGGAAGTTTGCTTAAGTCCCCCGTGGTTTCCATGTCGAGCGTTTGCGCAAAACTCAGCAGGCGCGAAGGAAACAAGGGCCCTGCCAGACTCCAGACATGGGGTTTGCCGCTCTCTGCAATGAAGCGGCGGGAGCTTTCAAAGTCCCCCCGGCGGTAGGCGATGTCCGCGAGAATGTCCGCCTTCAGCACCGCTGCCTCCCCCTGCAACGGCAAGGGCAGCAGGCGTTTGAAAATATACGCATCCAACCCCGGAGAGCTCCCCTGCATTTGAGCGAGGCTTTGAGCGGCCGCCTCCGCCAGCGGGTGCGAGCCCTGGGTTTCCAAAAGCCGAAGCGCCAGCTCCGCCTCTTTTTGGGTATCGACGTTGTGATAGGCCATCAGCAGGAGGCCATAGAGCGCCCAGGGCTCGTCGCTTTGTTTTTCGAGTGCTTTCTCAAAGAAGGCCGCAGCCTTTGCAAAGTCATCCGCAGACAACAAAGCAAAGTGCCCCGCCTTGGCCAAGGCACGCGCGGAGTCAGGCCGGCTTAGGTAGGCTTTTTCAAGCACAGCCAGGCCGTGTTTGGGTGTTTGAGCGCAACCCAGAAGGAGGCCAAGGCAGAGGGAAAACAAAAGGAGCAAACGCATGGTGGAACACCTTAGAGGAGAAGCCAGAGCGTTTCTATGTGGAATATACACATTTTGAGGCTCGTGAAAACGGCGTGTCCGCCCGCGCTCCCTTCGGTCCAGGGACACCCCCTCAGCCGGCCCAGGGGGTGTCCCTGTTTCCCGGTGGCCTTCGGCGAGTGAGCAAGTCCCCTGCCTCCTCCTTTCCGTCAGCAAGTTCCACCGGAACTTGCTGGGAGAGCGGGCTTCCGGAAGGGAAGCGGTTATCGGCTGTTCTTTTTTGCCGGGGTTGCCGGAGTCGCCGGAATTGCCGGAGCCGCCGGGGTTGCCGGAGCCGCCGTTTTGGCAGCCTTTCTGGTAGCCGAAGGAGGCACCGAAGGAGCCTTAGACGGCGTCGTCGTCGCCTTGGAGGATTTTTTGACAACCGGCGGAGAAGGGGGAAAAAGCGTCTTGCCCACAGGCCTTACAGGGGGCACCGGAGGCAGTACTTCCAAAATCGGCGGAAAAAACGGCGGTGGTGGCGGCGGCAGTTTCGGCGGGCGTTGGATTTCGCGGATTTCGAGGCTGGAAAAAGTGCAAGGGCCGTGGAGACAGCCGACAGCCAGCCTCGGCACTTGTCCGAAGGCGGCCAGTCCGCCAGGGCCCAGGTGGACAGGCTCTCCGAGCATGCGTTTGTCCCTGCCTCTGCCGATGAAGGCGGAGAGCAAGCCGGTTTCAGGGTCAATATGAAAGCTTAAGGCGACGGTTTTGGAGGAGACATGCAAAGGGGCCAGGAGGGTGCCGCGTTTTTCAGAGCCAAGCGCCCACTCAAGAATGGGAGGGCCTTCGTTGGCCGAGAGAATCAGCGCGACATAGCGGCCGCTTTCTCCCAGCAGCATGAGCGCGCTGCGGTTTTCGGGTTTAGGTCCGCGAAGGAGTGCGCGCAAACGCCCCACAGGTTGCTCCTCGGCGAGTTTCACCTCCACGGAAGCCTCCAGCCCCGGCATTTCAGAGCCGGAAGCCTCCAGCCCGTTGCCTACAATGCTGAAGTCCAGCCTTGCAAGGCCCACAGGGACTTTGGAATGGGGGCCAAAGCGGATTTCACCTTCGCTCAATTCCGGTTTGTTACCCGTAGCCACCAGCGCCAGGGTGTCTGGCCCCACCCCCAGCACAGCCCGATGCCAAGGAGGAGAAGGGGGCGTTTCCATGCGCCCCCGGGCCGTCAGAGGTGAGCTCAACCCCGTCTCCGCAATCAGCTGATCGCCCAGAGAGGAGAAGGAGGCATTGCCCTGCGTGGGTTTGAAGCCACCGGCAAGAAGGGTGCCGGCCAGCAGGAAAAACAGGGTGCTGAAGGCAGCCAGTGTCCACCAGGCCGCACGCATGAGTTTGGCTTTGGTTCGAATCCAGCGTGCTTTGCGGCCGATGTGAAGCTCTGGGGCGTCCGGCAACAAAGGCTCAATGGCCTCAATAAGCTCTTCCACAGAGGCGAAGCGCTGGTTGGGCTCGTGTTTGAGGCAGCAGCTGACAATGGCGTCCAGGCGTTTGTCGAGAAAAGGTTTCTGCTCCGAGGGCAGAGAGCACACCCCGCGGGGAGGAGGCTCTCCGATGAGGATTTCATAGAGCAAAATGCCCAGGGAGAAGATGTCGGCACGCTGGTCAACGCTGCGCGCATCGGTTTGCTGCTCCGGCGCCATATAGGCCGCGGTGCCCATGGCCATATAAGACTTTGTCAGGTTGAGAAGCTCCGGCGAAGCCTGGTCATTCGTCAGGCCAGCCAGCCCAAAATCCATCACCTTGGGGACGTTGCCTGCGCGCTCGTCAATGAGAATGTTTTCCGGCTTCAAGTCCCTGTGGATGACGCCGCGCGTATGCGCATAAGCGACAGCCTTGCAAACCTGGCTGAAGAGTTTCAGGGCCGCCATGGGCTGAAAGCCGGGCGTACGCAACACCTCGCGCAGCGAAGGCCCTTCAATGTATTCCATGACGATGTAATAGGTTTGTTCCAAAAAACCTTTGTCTAGGATTGTGACGATGTTGGGGTGCGAGAGCGTTGCCATGGCCGCGGCTTCGCGCTCAAAGCGCGCGACAGAGCTTTCGTCTTTGGAGAGCTCTTCGGAAAGCAGCTTAATGGCCACAGGCCTGTTCAGCGAGAGTTGTATTGCTTTGTGAACCTCTCCCATACCCCCCCGGCCGAGCAGACATTCCAGCCTGTATCCAGGAATGCTGTCTTGAGGAGGTTGCGAAAGAGAAGTGGTGGCCAACAAGTTCATTGTTTTTTGCAGGGTTGCTCAAAAAATTTCAAGTGCCCCGGATGAAGAGGGCAGACAACCCTGTCAAATGTAGCCACAGTTAGGCATGGCTGTCGAGTTTCTTCGAGGAGAATTTCGAAGGAGCTTCAAGGTGGCAGCGTACACGCAGTGGCCTCCAGAGGTATTCCAGGAGGAGGAAGCCCGTTTGGAAAAAAACCTTCAAAACGGAGTACAGAAAGCAACGTGCTTTGCTTTTTTCGCTTGTCGGTTTTCAGGCAACAATTGAAGCAAATGTAGAGAGAGCCAAGCCAGTGAGGGTTTGTTCCTCACAGGAGCGCACTCGTAATGCTGATATTTGGATCATCTCGATTGAATTTTGAATGAAACAAGATAAGGTACGCGCCAAGGCGGGCTCGATGGTGGAAGCTGAAAAGGGGGAAGCCAAAGAGACTGTACCGAATGTAGTCTAGAAAAAACCAGGGAGGGGTGGGAAGCGGCCCTTTGAGTTTGTGGGACTCAAAGGCGGGGACGTGCTGTCAAATTGAATTGAGTGGCCACGTTTTGAAAACAAAACAACAAATCGAGGGGTTATGAAAAAAACAGGTAGAATCTTTCAGTGCAGCACACTGTTATGTGCTGCTTGGTTATACGCGGGAGCGGCTCAGGCGCAGGCGCCTCAGCTGACAATCACTGCCGCCAACCAGAAGGCTGATGTTTATAAAACGGGCAGCGCAGGCTTCAACACCTTGGTGGTGGACATTGTTTATCAAGGCAATACCGGCGCTGCGGTGCATGAATGCGCTCTGAAGACAGAGCCGAATGTCTACAGAGAGGACTTCGCGCAATATAATGTGGAGCCAGCTGCAGGCGAGTGGCGTCCTTGCAACCAGATTGCAAGCTCTTTTGGCACCAGCATCACCAATCAAACTGGGAGGGTGACACTGAATGGGATTCATGTCGCTCACGGAATGAACTTTGTTTATTACCGAACGAGAACAAACGCAGGGGGAGCCAATGGAGTGTGGTCTTGGATTAAGGCAGGCTGGTTTGTCGATGCGCAAGCAGATTTGCCAGTGCCACAGCATGGGCTGATGAATGGCGAAGTCATTGCCAGGGTCGGTCCGAACGACAAGTGCGATTCTCTCATCATTCCCATTTTCATGGAGACCGATGGCGCCGAGCTCAGCTATCGTCTGGGGCATGCCGGTGCGGGAATCGCTCTGAACATTCCCCCTCCTGCCAACAGCCCTTGGCGCAATGGATTCAGGCACGACTTGGAGCTGCCTGTGAGCCTGAATGCGGGCGTAACGCAGGAGCTGTCTTTGTGGACTTCTCGTGACCGCTTTGAATTTCACAACGCCCCGCCTGCTCCCTGGACTGTTCGCTGTCCGGCACTTGACTGGGAGCTGAAGATTGTGTCGCCCGTTCATGGTGGCCGCCTGCTCCCGACAAACCTGGAGATAAAGGGCACGGCTAAACCCGGAAGCAGCATTCGTTTTAGCCTTGGCTCCGGCTTTTCTCCCTGCGGCACCGCGGATTCTGCTGGAAACTGGAGCTGCACAGCGCCGGCTTGGGTTGCAGGCTCTTGGACGCTGAGCGTCATTGCTGACAGTGGAGCCGAAAGCCGCTGGGCCGAAGCTGAATTCGAGATCATCGGGCTTTCCGTCAGAGTGGATGAACCCGCAGAAGGCGCAACCTATGCTGCCAGCTTCAACAAGGTGACAGGGCAAGCTTCTGAATATGTGGAAGACGTGAGAGTGGAGCTTTGCCAGGGCAACCGCTGTGCAGTGCGGGGCTGTGACTTGGAGATAAACGGAGCCTTCACTTGCAATTTGGGCAACCTGGATACGGGGGCCCTCCAGCCGTATAAGGTAACTGTCTGGGGCGTCGGTCCAGACGACCAAAAGTCAGAGCGGGTGGTGGTGAATTTTGCCGTAGACGGCGAGCTGCCTGATGTGACAGTCGCTCACTCTGCCTCCGGATGGAGGTTGACGTTCACTTCGAAGCCGGGCTCCACCTTCTGGTGCTCTGATTCTGGGGACGACGCCACTTTCGTAGCGTGCACCTCTCCCTATACCCAAACCAACTGGCAGCAAGGTCCAAACACCCTCTATGTCTATGCCATAGACATGTTGGAACAAAAAGGCGCTATACAGACGTACACCTGGCGAATCATCAGCCCGCCTCCGGGAACCCTTGAGGTGACGAGCCCGACGGAAAACGGTCGCTACCCTGGCAGCTTCGATGAGGTGACAGGTGCAGTGGGTGAAGACATCACCGAAGTGATGGTGGAGCTTTGCGACGGCCAAGATTGCGAGGACGTGACTTGCGTTGTAGACAACACAACCTTCACCTTTACCTGCAACTTGGGAAATTTGGATGACGGGACACGCAAGCGCTTTGAAATAAATGTCAAAGGCTATGATGTCGGTGGCACAGAGCTGACTTCCGAGACAGTGAAATTCCGCGTGGACGGCTTGAAGCCTGTGGTGACCATCACCCAATCCCCCACCGGAAGGGTGTTGACTTTCGAGTCCACCAAACGTGACTCCACCTTCTGGTGCTCTGACGGCGTTGCTCTGGCTGAACAGTGCGACTCCCCCTATTCCGACCCTACCTGGGTGAGGGGTGAGGAGTATACCCTCTATGTCTACGCCAAAGACAGGTGGGGGCAAGAGGGCCCAGTGGAGTCGTATACGTGGCCTGTAGGTGGCCGGCCCTTGAAAACCATTGCAGTCGATAGCCCCGCAGCGGGCGGAATCTATGCCGCCAGCTTCAACCAGGCGATGGGCGAAGTGGCTGAGGACATTGTCAGCGTCAAGCTTTGCCTGGATGGTGACTGCTCGAAGGTTTGCACTGTGGATGCCGCAACCTTCACCTTTACTTGCAACTTGGGCAACCTGGACAATGGGGCAAGCAATGAACACACCCTCGTGGCCACGGGCTATGATGCCGACGACAACCCCACAAACCCTGTGACGGTGAACTTCACCGTAGACGGCGAGCGCCCTGTGGTGACGGTCGCTCACTCTGCCTCCGGATGGAGGTTGACGTTCACTTCAAAGCAGGGCTCCACCTTCTGGTGCTCTGATTCTGGGGACGACGGCACTTTCGACGAGTGCACCTCTCCCTCTCCCCATACCCAAGCCAACTGGCGAAAAGGTCCAAACATCCTCTATGTCTACGCCGAAGACGCGTTGGGCCAAGAAGGCGCAATACTGCCGTACACCTGGACAATCATCAGCCCGCCTCTGGGAACCCTTGTGGTGACGAGCCCGACGGAAAACGGTCGCTACCCTGGCAGCTTCGATGAGGTGACAGGTGAAGTGGGCGAAGACATCACCGAAGTGAAGGTGAAGCTTTGCGACAGCCAAGGTTGCGAGGACGTGACTTGCGTTGTAGACGACACAGACTTCACCTTCACTTGCGACTTGGTAGACCTGGATGACGGGACACGCAGGCGCTTTGAAATGACAGTCACAGGCTATGATGTTGACGGTGCAGAGGTGACTTCCGAGACAGTGAATTTCCGCGTGGACGGTTTGAAACCTGAGGTGACCATCACCCATTCCCCCACTGGAAGGGTGCTGACCTTCACTTCTTCGAAGCCGACGGGCGCCACATTCTGGTGCTCTGAGTCTGAGGACGAGGCCACTTTTGTAGCGTGCCCTTCTCCCTATTCCGACCCTAACTGGGAGATGGATGAGGAGTATACCCTCTATGTCTACGCCAAAGACAGGTGGGGGCAAGAGGGCCCAGTGGAGCCGCATACGTGGACTGTAACAACTCCGCGCCCGGGAACCATTAAAGTGACAAGTCCCGCAGAGGGCAGAACCTATCCCGCCAGCTTCAACCAGGCGACGGGCAGGGTTGCTGAGGAGATTGTCGAGGTAGCGCTTTGCTTGGATGGTGACTGCACGGTGGATTGCACTGTGGATACCACAGCCTTCACCTTCACTTGCAACTTGGGCAACCTGGACGACGGGGAACTCAATCAACACACCCTCGTGGCCACGGGCTATGACGCTGACAACAACCCCACAGACCCTGTGACGGTGAACTTCACCATAGACGGCCTGCGCCCTGTGGTGACAATCAGCCCTTTCCTCCCCGCCGGAAGGGTGCTGTCCTTCAGTTCTTCAAAGCCGAACTCCACTTTCGCATGTTCTAACGACGACGTCACTTTCGTGCCGTGCACTTCTCCCTATACCCAAGCTGGCTGGCAGAAAGGTCCCAACACCCTCTATGTCTACGCCAAAGACGTGTGGGGCCAACAAGGCGAGACAGTGAAGTACACCTGGACAATTCTCAGCCTGCCTGCGGGAACCCTTGAGGTGACGAGCCCGACGGCAAACGGACTTTACCCCGCTGACTTTGCCGAGGTGAAAGGTGACATTGCTGAAGACATTGCCACAGTGAAGCTGAAGCTTTGCTGGGAGGGCGCCAGCGGCCAAGAGTGCGAGGATGATGAAGTGGAGTGCGTTATAAACCGCACAACCTTCACCTTCACCTGCGACTTGGGAGACTTGGACCAAGAGGCACTCGTCAACTATGGAATTACCGTCACAGGCTACAATGCCAATAGCGCAAGGCTGGTTTCCAAGACAGTGAATTTCCGCGTGGACGGTTTGAAGCCTGAGGTGGTGAACATCACCGAGTCCCCCACCGGAAGGGAGTTGACTTTCACTTCTTCAAAGCCGAACTCCACTTTCGAGTGCTCTGACGACGACGACGCTTTCGCAGCGTGCCCATCTCCCTATTCCAACGCCGCATGGGAGAGGGGTGAGAATACCATCTATGTCCGCGCCAAAGACAGCTGGGGACAAACGGGCCCCTCGCGGGAACATACGTGGGAGATAACAACCCTGCGCCCGGGAACCATTACAGTTGATAGTCCCGAAGAGGGCGGAATCTATCCCGCCAGCTTCAACCAAGCGACAGGCGAAGTTGCTGAGGACATTGTCGAAGTAGAGCTTTGCTTGGATGGTGACTGCACGGTGGTTTGCACTGTGGATACCACAGCCTTCACCTTCGCTTGCGACTTGGACCTGGATGACGAGGAACTCAATCAACACACCCTCGTGGCCACGGGCTATGACGCCGCCAACACCGCCACAGACCCTGTGACGGTGAACTTCACCATAGACGGCGAGCTCCCTAAGGTGACAGTCACCAGGTCCGCCTTTGGAAGGCTGCTGATTTTCACTTCTTCGAAGCCGAACTCCACTTTCGAGTGTTCTGACGACAACCTCACTTTTGTAGAGTGTTTCTCTCCCCATGCCAGTGACACTTGGTCCGTAGGTCAAAACACCCTCTATGTCCGCGCCGAGGACGCGTTGGGCCAAAAAGGCCCCACGCTGAAGTATGAGTGGCTTCTCGAAAGGTTGCTCTGGGGAACCATTGCGATAACAAGTCCCCAGAAGGACAAAACCTATCCCGCCAGCTTCAGATGGGTGGACGGCGAGCTTGCTGCGGACATTGTCCGCGTAAATCTTTGCCTGGATGGCGACTGCTCGAAGGTTTGCGAAGTGGATGCGGCCACCCTGACCTTTATGTGCGACTTGGGCAACCTGGACAACGGGGCACTCAATCAACACACCATCGTGGCCAGAGGTTATGACGCTGACAACATCCCCACAGCGGCTGAGAGGGTGAACTTCACCGTAGACGGTGTGCGCCCTATGGTGTCCGTTACCCATTCTTCCGACGGAAAGTGGTTGACTTTAACCTCTTCGAAACCGGACTCCACTTTCTGGTGCTCTGCTGACAACGTTTTTTTCGTAGCGTGCTTCTCTCCCTATTCCCGCGCTGATTGGGTTGAGGGCGAGAACAACACCCTTTATGTCTACGCTAAAGACGCGTTGGACCAGAAAGGAGAGGTGCTGACCTATACCTGGCACATTCCCCGCACTGGAACCATCAACATCACCATAGAGAGCGGTAGCAACTGCTCTGCAGCAGGAGGAGCACCCTTGGCAATGCTCGCCTTGGCCTTCTGGGCTTTGGCTCGCAGGCGCCGCCAAGCCTAAACTCCAGCGGGTTTGTCGCTCAAAAGCCCCGGTCGCTTTCCTAGGCGATCGGGGTTTTTGTTTGGAATGGCACACAGGGTTTTATTTGGAGTGGCACACACAGAAGTCAGTGCAAATATCGGTGTGCATGTCGCTACGCTGCATAAAAATAAAGGGAAAATATTTTGCAATTTTGGAGTCTGGTATTCAGTATATCCTAAGCACCTAAATGCTGAGTCTGTTGAGGGAGGGGACAACAAACGTTGTTAACAATGAGATGGGCTCAAAAAAGCTTCTGGAGAGCGCGCATGAAAACGAAAAAAATAGGATATGTTACAGCAGGATATGTCACAGCTCTGACACTGCTGTTGTCCAGCTGTTCGATGACGAGTCCCGAGCACACGATAGGCATAGGCAATGACGAGGAAGTTTTGGCCGCGCCTCCGGAGGAGCAGCAAGAGCCGCCACCAGCGCGCTTGCTGTGTAGCGGCCAGCTGGAGGGAGTGGCGGAGGATGCTGTACGCACCCCTTTGGCCGTATCGAAGGGGCGCTTGCTGGTGGGCACCAGCGCAGGCGAGGGCGAGGCCAACAGCAGCCTCTATGTGTTTGACACCGCCGATTGCAGGCTTGCGGGACAACTGCATACGGGGGCGGTGCAAGGCCCCATGGTGGCCATGGGCGATGAATATGTCGCCCTTGCACTGGGCGGCGGAGGGGCCGAAGAAAGAGAAAGCCCGCGTCTGAGTTTGGTAGAGCTGAAGGAAGAGGCGCCAGGTTTTGCCTACAAGAAAGAGATGGATTGTCCCCAAGGCGAGGGAGGAAGCGCTCCCAATGCTTTGTTTGACAAGGGCCTTGTTGTGCACCAAATAGGAACGAGGCCTGACCGCAGCGATTGGATTTTGGCGGCACCGGCCAACGCAGGGGAGAAAAGCCGTTTGTTGGCGTATGCGCCTCATGAGACGGATGCAGCAGATCGTTGCGTTGCAAGGCTAAATCCGCAGTACAGCGACAAAAAGCTGAATGCTCCCATTGGGTTGACGCCGATACAAGGAGACGTTGCCGTGGATGGCAAGACGCAGTTAATGAGCATTCATGAGACAAACTCAGCCTGGGTGGGCAAGTGGGTTTTGCCAGATGAGTCTGTCTGGAAAGACATTCAGGTGCAGAATAAATGTCCGTATCATCCTCGACTTGCTCAGGACAGACGTGACGGCGCGTTTGTCAGCCCGATGTGGGAAGACGACCCCCGGCTGGATGGCACCTGTGAAAGCGCTTTGTCTACTGCGGGCAAGAAGGAGGTTGTTCAGACTCGGTGCCCCCCTGGAAATGGCATCACCGCAGTGCCTCGCCCTGTGACTTGCACAGGAGAGGGAGAGCTAGATCCAAGGAGTGGGAGGCCTCCTTGCTGGTTCACATGGGGCGAAGGCGAAGGAGTCCTAGTGGGAACAATGAACATAATAACCCCGTTCACAACCCCAGAGTTTTACGACTGTTCAGTGCGTGAGTATCCACCTCACCCTAGCTTTGTGTGGGGTCCGGTTATTGAGTACATACCTCCCGCGCCTGCTCTGTGCTGCGGGAAGTTTCGGGATAAACCGCCCTACCAGTGGAGACAATGGGCGAGAGCCGAGTCGGCAATGCATGCGAGCCCTTCGGGCATTGCCGGGTCAGGCGGCGTGGTATGGCTCAGCGGGGAGGGCCTCCAGCGTCAGAATTGGAGTGGGGGCACCACAACAGTGCTGGGCGCGCATTGGCGCACAAGCCCTGCGGTGATTGACGACGCAAGCCGCGCCTATGTCGTGGTACAAACCGAGGCCAACAGCTATGAGTTGTGGCGTTTTCAAAGTGGCATCTCCCAAGGGTTGGCGGATCCTTGCGTTGTGGGCGACGACACCCCGTGCGGGAAACAATACCAACAATACCAGGTCTCCTTCAAATTTGAGAGCTGTTTGGGCATAGACAGCCAGGCCCCTGGCTCCCCTGGGGTTTGCCAATTCCGCCCCCAGGCGCGCAGCCTTCCTTTCACGGAGGCCCCCGTTGGCAGCCCCCTTTTGGGGCAGCCCAGGGAGGGTGCTCCTCCGGAAGTTTACCTCGTCACCACCGCCGGCACCGTATTGGCCTTCGGTTTTCCGAAAGAGCCCTCCACAGCGGCGGAGCTTGACTTGCCGTTTGAGCTTTTATGGAAGGCAAAGCTGCACATTCGCGTCTCTCCCGAGGCACAGCCCGTATTGGCAGGCGGCATGCTGTGGGTGGTAGGCGAGGGCGGCCAAATACGCGGTGTACAAGTAGACAGCGACGGCCTAAACCGCAAAGCCCGTTGGCCCAAGGCTTTTCGTGACAACTGCAACACAAGCAGCATGCTTTCTTCGGCAAGCGCCTTGCCTGGCTGTTTCTAGACCGGTTTTAGGTTGATTGAGTCTTTTTTCCCGTCGCCCCCGCGAAAGCGGGGGTGACGGAAGGAAGCACTTGCACCTCTTCCTGTCGCCCCTGCGAAAGCTTCGGGTCCAGAAGTGCAGTCAAAAAACCATTGACGTTATTGCATTTAACCCTACAGCTCTGGACCCCCGCTTTCGCGGGGGCGACGTTAAGAGCAGCTCAATCAACCTGCAACCGCTCTAGACCGGTTGCAGCCACAGGGGTGGGCTGGCTAAAAACTACCCGCAAACAGCCAGCGCCACATAGGCTTTGGGCAGCGCATGGAGGCTGGCTTTTGCCTGCGGGGAGGCGAAGGCAGGAGGAAAGAGGCATTCCACCTGGACAGAGAGGAGCCCCGGGCGGAAGAGGCCGCCGCCTTGCATTTTGAGGGCGGCTTCCTTGAGGGCCCACAGCGCACAGAGGAAGGAGGGCTCAGGGCAGAGGGCAGCCTCCTGCAAGGAGAAGGCGCGGTGGGCAATGCGCGAAATGCGCGCAGCGTCGGCCATGTCGCAAATGTCCAAGCCTACGGCGAAGGGGGCAAAGGCTACGCCCACATAGGAAGCGGTATGCGAAACAGAAAGGCAGCCTTCCTTAAGCGGTTTTTCCTGGCAAAGCACCAGGGGAGGCCCCTCAGGTTGGGGCAAAAGCTCAAAGGACGCGGGGGGAAGGCCCAGGGCTTTGGCCAAAAGCCGCTTGGCCATGAGGCGGCCTTGTTTCCACTCCAGGCGGCGGCGGGGGTGGCCTAAGCTTTGCCAGAAGGCCTCCTCCCGGGGGCTCAACGCCGGGGGGGCCCCCTCTTCCGTTGGGGGGGGCGCCTCCCCTGCGCTTTGTGCCCATAGCCACACTCCCCGGGGAAGGAGGCAGGCCTTCCCCACCGGGAAGGGGGGAAACTCCCTCAAGGGGCCACTTCTTTCCGGAGGCGGGAGAGCTCCTCGGACAGCACGTCAGCCGCAAGCAGCAACTCCTCCTCGCTGTGTGTGGAAGACAGGAAGAAGCGAAGGCGCGCGGCGGACTCTTCGACGACGGGGTGCAAAATGGGCTGCACGTTGATTTCGCGGCGTTTGAGTGCGTCCGAGAGTTTTAAGCAGACATAGGAGTTGCCGACAATGGCAGGCACAACGGGCGTGTCCTTGGACATGCCGGTGTCCACGCCGCGCTCGCGCAGGAGTTTCAAAAACAAGGCTGCGTTGGCCTGGAGTTTGTGCACGCGCTCCGGGTGGGCCTCCAGTTGGCGCAGGGCAGCCAGCGCCGCCGCGGCATTGGGAGGGCTGATTCCCACGGAATAGACAAAGCCCGGCGTCGTATATTTCAACCACTCCACCAGCGCGCGAGAGCCCGCAATATAGCCGCCGCAACTGGCGAAGGATTTGGAGAGAGTCCCCATCCACAACTCGACTTCCCCGCTGTCCACCCCGTGGTACTCGCCTATGCCGCGCCCCGTTTTGCCGACGGTGCCCGCGCTGTGCGCCTCGTCGACAAGCAAAAGCGCTGAGTGGCGTTTTTTCACCTCGACGAATTGGGGCAAGTCCGGAATGTCGCCATCCATGCTGTAAGTGCCCTCAATGCAAATGAGGACGCGGCGAAACTCGCTGCGGATGTTGGAGAGCAACGCGTCAAGGGCCTGCCAGTCATTGTGCGGGAAGGGGCGGCGCTTAGCCCGAGAGAGGAGGGCCCCCTGAATAATGGAGTCATGGGCGAGGGCGTCATGGACGATGAGATCTTCCGGGCCGACAATATGGCCGATGACGGTGACATTGGTGGCATGGCCGCTGACAAGCACCATGCAGTCCTCGGTGCCAAAGAAGCGGGCCAGCGCACGCTCCAACTCAAGGGTTAAGGGTTTTTCCCCGGAGGCCATGCGGCTTGCGGAG
>Ga0209737_10001008_pt1 | contig 21160 bp, 24 predicted proteins | sample TergutCu122P3_FD_187284 | JGI IMG/M metagenome (GOLD analysis project Ga0209737, IMG submission 187284) | Cubitermes ugandensis P3 segment gut microbial communities from Kakamega Forest, Kenya - Cu122 P3 (SPAdes) (version 2) | ecosystem: Host-associated > Arthropoda: Insects > Digestive system...
GCGGGCATCGAGGCATCGACGATCACGTCATTGGGCGAATGGAAATTGGTAATGCCCTTGGCGGAATCGACCATCGCCAGTTCGGGACGATTTTCATGACAGGCGTGCAGATCGCGAACGATTTCGTCGCGCCAGGTCTCAGGCAGAGTGGCGATTTTCTCGTAGAGATCGGCCATGCCGTTATTGACGTTGACGCCCAGTTCCTTGAAAAGCCGCTCGTGCCGGGTGAAAGCCTCCTTGTAGTAGCTGCGCACGCAGTGGCCGAACACGATGGGGTGCGAGACCTTCATCATCGTGGCCTTGACGTGCAGCGAGAAGAGGATGCCGGAATCAAGAGCGTCCTGCATCTGTTCTTCGTAAAACGCGCAGAGCGCCTTCTTGCTCATGAACATCGAGTCGATGATCTCGCCCGCGAGCAGCGAAACCTTGGGCTTGAGCAGAATGGTTTTGCCGCTCTTCGTGATGAGCTCCATCTTCACGTCGCGGGCGCGGTCGAGCGTCATCGACTTTTCGCCGTGGTAGAAGTCGCCGTTCTTCATGAACGAGGCATGGGTGCGGGATGCCTGTTTCCACGCGCCCATCGAATGCGGATGTTTGCGGGCGTAGTTCTTCACCGACATCGGCGCACGACGGTCGGAATTGCCTTCGCGCAGCACGGGATTCACGGCGGAACCGAGGCAGCGGGCATAGCGGGCCTTGATGGCTTTTTCTTCATCGTTCTGCGGATTCGCCGGATAGTCGGGAATCCTGTAGCCCTTGCCCTGCAATTCGCGGATGGCCGCCACCAATTGGAGAACCGAGGCGCTGATATTGGGCAGTTTGATGATGTTGGCCTCTGGCCGCAGGGTCAGTTGCCCAAGCTCGGTGAGGGCATCGGGCACTTTCTGCCCGTCGTCGAGACAATCGGGGAATTCGGCGAGAATGCGCGCCCCCAGGGAAATATCGGCCTCGGCCACATGGATGTCTGCCTGCGCGGCAAAAGCGCGCACCACCGGCAGAAAGGCCGCTGTCGCCAGCATCGGGGCTTCGTCGGTGATGGTGTAGACGATGGTGGGTTGTTCGGATGACATGGCTGTACCCTCTCCAGTTTTTTGCGTGTTGTATGGTGACGGGGCTTGTATGGTTTCGATACCCGCCTGCCCAAGCGATGTATTTTATACCTTGTCGGCATTGTGCAGCAGAGAAATGCAGGGAAGTCTGCCGCTCCCTACCACCCCAACTCCCGCATCCAGCCCCCCTCCCCCGCACATTCCCCAGCTTCCAGCGCCACTTTCACGTATGACACCAAATTCTCCGGCAAATTTCCAAGCGCAAACCATCCCAATTCGCTGCATTTGTCCGGTTCGCGCAGAACGGGTTCGCCCTGCCAGCGCAACGCGCGCAGGAAGAAGTCGATACGGTTGGTGTCCGAGCGGCGATGGATGATGCCGAGCCAGCCGAGATCGTCAGGACTGATCCGCAGGCCGGTTTCTTCTTCCAGCTCCCGCGCCGCCGCCTGAAGGATGGATTCGCCCTGTTCGACGTGCCCGCCCGGCAGACTATAAAGACCGTCAAAAAACCCGGTTCCCGCGCGACGCAGCAGCAGAACGCGCCCTTCGCGTTCACACAGGACATGCACGCCGGTGGGGATGCCTGCGGCCATGATTCAATCCCTTCAATGCTTGCCGGTGCTGCCAAAACCGCCTTCTCCGCGCTCGCTGGCGGCGAATTCATCGACAATGTTGAATCCGGCCTGCACGACGGGGACGACCACGAGTTGCGCAATGCGCTCCATCGGTTCGATGGTAAACGCCTCGGCTCCGCGATTCCACACGGACACCATGACCTGCCCCTGGTAGTCGGAGTCGATCAACCCGACCAGATTACCGAGCACGATGCCATGCTTGTGTCCAAGCCCGGATCGCGGCAGCACGATGGCCGCCAGACCGGAATCGCCGAGATGAATGGCGATGCCGCTGGGAACCAGCGTGGTTTCGCCCGGACGCAACGTCACCGGCGCATCCAGGCAGGCCCGCAGATCGAGACCGGCGGAACCGGTAGTGGCGTAAGCCGGAGGCGCTTCGCGCAGACGGGAATCGAGCAGCTTGATGTCGATGCAGTGCATGTTTTCTCCTTTAGAGCGGTTTCGATTTAATTGCATACAGCGTTATCGCCCCCATCCCGACCTTCCCCCGCTCGCGGGGGAAGGAGAGGCTCTTGTGGCTGAAATCTCCACTGCTGGAAGACCTTCCCCCGCTCGCGGGGGAAGGAGACTGATTCCCTCCTCCGCTTGCGGGGGAGGGTTAGGGTGGGGGCCAACGGCGCAAAAATGTACATGGCTAAACCAAAATTGCTCTAGTACTTTGTCAATAAATGAGCGACACGCTCGACGATCTGGCGCGCAACGAAAGTTTTGGGCGCACGCGGCAGCGGATGGCGGCCTTCTTCATCAAAAATGACCACAGTGTTCTCGTCGCCGCCCAGTCCATCGTCGAGCAGATTACCCACCAGCATGGGCAGGCGCTTGGCTTGCCGCTTGCCCTCGGCGTAGGTGTCGAGATCCCGGCTCTCGGCCGCGAAACCTACGCAGAACGGCGGCTGCGGCAAGGCGGCGACTTCGGCGAGAATGTCCGGATTCGGAACGAGTTCGAGCTGGATCGCCGCGCCCGATTTCTTGAGCTTGTGCACGGCCGTCTCCGCCGGGCGATAGTCGGCTACCGCCGCCACGCCGATGAACACATCCACGCCGGGAACCGCCTTGAGCGCTTCATCGCGCATCTGCAAGGCGCTCATCACCTCGATGCGCCGCACGCCTGCGGGCGCAGGCAATGCCACCGGCCCGCTCACCAGCGTGACCTCGGCCCCGGCCCGTGCGCAAGCTGTTGCCAGCGCATATCCCATCTTGCCCGAACTGGAATTGGTAATGCCGCGCACCGGATCGATCGCCTCGAACGTCGGCCCCGCCGTCAAAACCACCTTGCGCCCGGCCAGCAGTTTGGGCGTGAAGAAAGCGAGCAGCGCCTCGCACAGCGCATCGGGTTCCAGCATCCGCCCCGGCCCGGTTTCGCCGCATGCCTGCTCGCCCACATCAGGGCCAAGGACGGTGATACCGTCGGCTTGGAGCGTCGCCACGTTGCGTTGGGTGGCCGGATTCTCCCACATCTGGCGATTCATTGCGGGAGCGACGAGCAATGGGCAATCACGCGCCAGACAGAGCGTCGACAACAGATCATTGGCCATGCCCGCAGCCAGACGGGCGATGAAGTTGGCGCTTGCCGGAGCCACGAGAATGGCATCCATCCCACGCCCAAGGCTGATGTGCGGCATGGCGTCTTGCTCGTCCTGGAGTCCCGACCACGCCCGGTTGCCCGACAACGCCTGAAAAGTCATCGGAGTCACGAAACGCGCCCCGGCTTCGGTCAGCACCACATGAACATCCACCCCCAACCGCCCGAGGGCGCGCGTAAGTTCGGCGGACTTGTATGCCGCGATACCGCCGCTCACTCCGAGCACGATCCTGCGTCCACGCAACCCGTCAATGACGTGTGTATAATCCGGCATTTCTCTCTCCAATCTCCTCGTCATGGCAATCACCGACTGGCCCGCCGACGAACGCCCGCGCGAAAAACTGCTTGCACGGGGCGCACAGGCGCTCACCGATGCCGAACTGCTTGCCATTTTCCTGCGCATTGGCATAAAAGGTCAAAGCGCCGTCGATCTTGCCCGCACCCTGCTCGGTCATTTCGGCACCCTGAACAGGCTGTGCAACGCCTGCGCAGACGAATTCGCCTCGATACCCGGCATGGGGCTGGCGAAGTATGCCCAACTCCAGGCGGTGATGGAACTGGCCCGCCGCGCGCTCGCCGAGCGTCTGACCGAAGGCATCCTGTTCGATTCGCCCACGGAGGTCAGGGACTGGCTGCAACTGCGGATGGCCCACCTTCCCTATGAGACCTTCTGCATCCTGCTGCTGGATGCCCGTCACCGCCTGATCGAAGCCGTCGACCTCTTTCGCGGCACGCTGAACCAGACCAGCGTTTATCCTCGGGAAGTCGTCAAGCTCGTTCTGCGGCATAATGCCGCCGCTGTCGTTCTGGCGCACAATCACCCCTCCGGCCTGCGCGAACCCAGCCGATCGGATGAATTCATCACGCGCGATCTACGCGACGCACTCGCGTTGATCGACGTCAAGGTGCTCGATCACTTCGTCGTCCCTGCGCACGGCGCGCCGTTGTCGTTCGCAGAACGGGGCTTGCTATAAATTCAGTTCTGCGCTAGAATTTAATGTTTATGATTTCAATCAAGATCCAAGGAGCACACAATGGCTCGCGTCTGTCAGGTCACCGGTAAAAAGCCCATGGCGGGACATAACGTCTCCCACGCCAACAACAAGACCAAGCGCCGGTTTCTTCCCAACCTGCAAAACCACCGCTTCTGGTCCGAGGCCGAAAACCGCTGGATCAGCCTGCGCGTCACCAACGCGGCGCTGCGCACCATCGACAAGAAAGGGATCGATGTCGTCGTCGCCGAGCTGCGTACTCGTGGCGAAAAAATCTAACCTCACACAGAACGGAGACGGCCATGGCTTCTAAAGGCCCACGCGAAAAAATCAAGCTGGAATCGACCGCCGGTACAGGTCACTTTTACACCACGTCCAAAAACAAGCGGACCACGCCCGAAAAGCTCGAATTCAAGAAATACGACCCGGTCGCGCGCAAGCACGTGGTATACAAGGAAATCAAGCTGAGATAAGAAAACGCTCGCACGCCGCGAGTTCGTTGCATCGCACCGAAACATCCGGCAGCCGCGTTCAAAAGGCGAACCTATCCAGGGTTCGCCTTTTGGTTTTGCACGCGCCATTGATGCGCTATGCTTCTGTTTTTCCGGCATGCCGCCGGAAAGACCACCACAAAAGGAGCATCGACATGCCGCGAGATTTTTCCGAAGCCTATCTCTACAACTTTGAAGATCTGAAAGTGGGCCAGACCGCCTCCATCGCCCGCACCGTTTCCGAAGCCGATATCCTCGCCTTTGCCGGTGTCTCCGGCGACACCAATCCCGTGCACGTCGACCAGGAATTTGCCGATAGCACCATGTTCAAGGGCCGCATCGCCCACGGCATCCTCTCGGTGTCCTACATCTCGACCGTGATCGGCACAAAACTGCCCGGCCCCGGCGCGATTTACCTCTCGCAGTCGGTGAAATTCAAGGCGCCGGTACGCATCGGCGACACCGTCGTTGCCCGCGTTACCATCACGGCCCTCGAATCCGACAAGCGCCGCATCACGCTTTCCACCGTCTGCACGGTCGGCGAAAACGAAGTCACCGTCGGCGAAGCGCAAGTTCTGCTGCCGAAACGCTGATCCGGCTGACCCTCTCCCCTCTCCCGCAAGTTCAGACCGGAGAGGGGGTCTCACAACGACATGCGGAAACCCCTTACCCGCGCAAAGCGAAGCGCAGATCAAGCATATAGTTCCAAAAATAAAGCCCAAATTGATTTCGATAAGTTACAATTTGCCAATTATTATTTCGGAAACTACTTATTCAAACCATTCACCCCAAGCTTATTTTATTTCGGAAACTACTTACTCACCCAAAGCCTATCAAAGAGTGAATAGCCTAATCCGAACTTTGAATTGTGAAAAGCTTCCTCAAGCATCTTCCTGCGTTGCCGTATTCTAAGGCTCCGACATAACACAATGTAGGAGCAGCACCTGATGAATATGGTAATTGATAGATTTATGCATACAGATTCCGTCCAGCGCAAGGCAAGCCAACCTATACATGTTTCTCATCCCGTTCTTGTCCCCTTAATGTATCTGGAACGCTTCTCTGATCTGACAGGAATTTCACTCAGCGCGTTACAAGAAAAAGTCGATCAGGGTCATATTCCGACAACCATTATCGAAGGTCGCAGGATGATCGACATATCACCACTAAGCAAATATTTGCTGAATTATGAAGATGCGCCGGATTAATTATATTCCCACATACGTCACGGAAAAAGGGCAACCACGATGGTTGCCCTTTTTTAATTAAATCTATTCAATCATATATTTGTTTCTTTAATAATAAACAGTCGCATTTCTTTACACCTTTATTTCGCCAATACTCACACTTTCCTGAATAATCATTAACATACAATTCTGGCAAGGTTTTTGCTTTATATTCCTTACCGTTTTAGCGTCACTTCGCAACGGTTATTCTGTCAAACAAAAAGGAGTATTCCATCATGACCAAGCTGCTTCCCATCTCATTTCTGGCATTGGGTCTTATGTGCGCCATGCCCGCTGCTGCCGCCCCCGTACCGGGCGGCCATCTCTATATCCAGGACATTAATAAGGATATAGTTCTCACTTATGGAGGACTCGATGGAAAGCTTCAATTCTTTTCGACGAATTCTCATGTTGTATTTGTCGGCACGATCGACGCTGACGGGAACTTTGTAGATCACTTTACACAGCTCTTTCTGAGCCAGGGTTCGCCGTCTGGCAGCGCAACGCTCGTCCTCGGCAGTTCCACCCTGCCTGTCGTGGGTAACAGCAAAGATCATTCCTTCATATACAACGCCAGCGCCGGCGCCGTTGAACTGGTCTTCATGTGGCACGACTGGGATGGGAAAAATGAGTTTGGCAGCGACGTGCTGATGAATGGTCCCCCCGCCACGTATACCCAGGTCACTTACAGCGACCGAGGGCAACAGGCGGAGATCAATCTGTGGGATCTTGGCGGCGGCGCCTCGAACTGGAGCGGCCTGACCGTTTCGGCGTCAAACGTTGGCGCCACATCGCCGTACCTGACGACTCCGGCCATTCCCGAGCCGGAAACCTACGCGATGATGCTGGCCGGTCTTGGCCTGGTCGGTGGCGTGGCGCGCCGTCGCCGCAAGAACCCGTAATCCGGTTTTCCAACCTTTTCCTGCAAGGGATATGAAAGGGGGCTTGAAGCCCCCTTTCTTATGAGCAAACCAATCATGGTGGACGTATACGTGTTTTCACTATAAAGAATTATACATATTGCAAAATGTATACGTATAATCCGATATGCTTTTGTTGGCTTTTAAAGAAACCTCCTCATGTCAACACTTTTATCACCTTTATTTTGTGAATACAGACACGCTTTCTGTAATCAATGAGAGATGATTTATTGTATTTCTTGATAGAATTACTTATCCCACTTTGCCTTAGCTCTTGCGAGAAGACAAAGAATCGGTAATTTTTCACAGAGGAAACTCCTTATGACAAAACTGCTTTCTGCATCACTTCTGGCATTCGGTGTCATGGTCACCACACCGGCTGCTGCCGCTGAATTTGGCGGGCATCTTTATATTCAAGATCCCAATATGCCGATCACGCTGTTTGCCGGACAATACGGTCTCCCGGGAGTAGGGTATTCAATTCATTCCAGTGTCGTGTCAATCGCTACAATTGACAGCAACGGACAGATAGTCGACGACTGGACGGAGCTCTTCCTCTTCTTTCCCGACACGACTCCCAACCAGTCCGGCGTCACAATGTCGATGGTTCTCAATCCCGCTCTGTTGAAACCCGGCACCACCAACAACCTTTTATACCAGGCCAGTTCCGACGCTTATGAGGTGGTCTTCAGGTGGACCAATGAGAACACGGGGAAGACGTACTACAGTGACGCGCTCGGACTCAACGACCCCGGCGCGATCTTGCCGTACACCTTTGTCAGTTATGACCATAGCGCCAATGGGGATAAAAATACCTGGTCAACGATCGGTTTTGAGCATGAGGACGGAGCAGCCGGAATCCCAGGCAAGAGCTGGGACTTCAATGATGCCTTCGTCACGATGACAAACGTTGGAGCCATTGGCCGTCCGATCACTCCCGCGATTCCCGAGCCGGAAACCTACGCGATGATGCTGGCCGGTCTCGGCATGGTTGGTCTCGTCTCTCGCCGTCGTCGCAAGAGCCGGTAATCTGGTTTTCTGATTTTTCCCGCAAGGGATGTGTAGAAGGGAGGCGAAAGCCTCCCTTCTTGCATTGGCGCGTGGATGCTGCGCTTCGCGCAGCAGGACGAGCAACGGATGCAGGGCTATAAAAATTCCTTAGAAATGCCTCGCTTTATATAAAAGCAAATCTATTTCTTTATTTTCTTTATACGTGATTTTTTATTAACCTTTTAAATACATATCTCAAAAAGAGTCAGATTTTTTTACAAATCTATTTTTCAAAAACCTGAACTATTTTAATAATTAACAACTTACAGTTCAGGCATGCTTTTTGCTGTGGTTACGGTGCGTATTTAAAAGCTCGATCCGCAGTATCGAGCTACGTTCAATAACATCAACAATACCTTGAAAGGAGCATTTCATGAAGTCACGGATAATTTCATCGCTGATTCTTGGATCAGTCATCATGGTTTCTTCAGCGTATGCCGCGCCGCCGTCCGTCAGCACCTCCTGGACGCCGGAGAAGAATCTGCTTGCTGCGCTTCTCGGCCCCGACAGCAACATTACCGTCATTCCCGAAAGCGTGGCGTTTCACGGCAACAAGATGTATCAGGCCGGCGTCACCTCGGATGGCCGTATTACCATGAGTTCCGGGAGTGTTATTTCTCATACTCCCGAGTGGTATTACAAAAGAAAGCTCGAAGGCGGGAAAATGGAATCGGGGCCGACTTCATATGACGACCCGGTTGCTGTCGGCCTGGCCGAACTTGCCGGGGTCACTGTCAATAAGGTTCGAGACATGGCCGTTCTGACTTTCTCGTTCACGGTCAACGCCCCCTCCTTGAATACCGTTTCGACGAGTTTCGTCTTCGCGACGGATGAGTATGCCAGCTATAACGCGAGCCTCATCGATCCGCTGATGTATGTCTATGGGGATGTTTTCGGCTTTTTCGTGGACGGGGTGAACTACGCCAAGCTCCCGGACGGTTCGTCCGTCAATGCCAGGCAGGTGGACTTCTTCACGGATGGCGAAAAGGACTATGGATACGCGGGCAAAACCGAGCAATATTCGATCGTTGCGCCGCTCGATCCGGGTCGCAAAGTGCACACGATCAGCATTGCCGTTGCCGACATAGATACGTTCACCTATCTGTATTTTCCAAACTACCCCAAGCCAGTATGCGGTGAACCCGACGTCGGCTGGTGGGGCGACAGCGCCGTTTTCCTTGGGCCGCTTTCCTTTTCCAACACGCCCGCGATTCCCGAACCTGAAACCTACGCGATGATGCTGGCCGGTCTCGGCTTGGTTGGCGCTGTGGCTCGCCATCGCCGCAAGGGCAGGTAATCCGGTTTCCTGGCGCCTTGTGCTTTCTGTTGCCCCCACCCTAACCCTCCCCCGCACGCGGAGGAGGGAATCAGTCTCCTTCCCCCGCGAGCGGGGGAAGGCCGCACACTCCGGCGTTGAATTCGCGGCCTCGGTACTCCTTCCCCCGCGAGCGGGGGAAGGCCGGGATGGGGGGCGGGATGGGGGCAAGACGTGTCGAAATTTTTTACAACCGATTCTATCAATACCAAAAACTCTTTAATAATCATCAACATATGACTCAGGAACGATTATTGCTTGTTTTTTGTAGTAGCGCGGCCTTGCTGCCGGACGGTTATCTGCTTCAACAGGAGATTCAGCTATGAACAAGTTGTTTTCTGCGGCGCTTTTTGCGTTGAGCGCCATGTGTGCCACGTCGGCTGCTGCCAACCCCGTACAGGGCGGGCATCTGTACATCCAGGACGTCAGTGAGAACGTAATATTTACTTATGGGGACGCGAAGAATCAGTCTTACGCATGGGACAACATTACCGTCTATGTCGGCACAATCGACGCTAACGGAAACTTTGTCGATCAGTGGAAGCTGCTCTTCTGGAGCGTGGGCCATACAAATGACATCGCAACACTTGGCTCTCTCAACGGCTACCCTTCGGATCTGGACAGAGTCCCAGGCGACCCGTACTCCTTCATATATACCCCCAACGTCGATGCCGGCGCGGTTGAACTGGTTTTCAAGTGGACAGACCAGACTACGAAAAAGACGTTTTACAGCTACACGAACACTACGCAGACCCAGGTCACTTATTACAGCGACAATCGGGCGATGCTTGGTCTTGAGGATGCCAATCAGTCTGGCCCCTGGGACTGGAATGATGTTCTGATAAGAATGACAAACGTTAGTGGCACGGTACCAATTCCGCCTCCGCCGATTCCGCCGCCGGTCGTCCCCGAACCGGAAACCTACGCGATGATGCTGGCCGGTCTTGCCATGATTGGCGCCGTGGCTCGTCGTCGCCGCAAGGGCCTGTAATCCGGTTTTTCGATCTTTCCTGTAAGGGACGTGAAAGGGGGCTTCAGATGAAGCCCCCTTCTCCATTTAGTGATACCGCTCGCAAGAAAACGTCGCCCTGAATCCGCTTGAGCGGAGCTGCGGTACTTAAAGGGTGCGGTCGACGGCAAATCGGCACGCAAGCGCCGCCCGCCTTGCGGTCGGCTGCTGACAGCGGATGGCCTTCAGGCCAGATCGTCGGGTTCGAGGATGCGTTCGAGCGCGGCGATGCGATCCTTGAGGGCAAGCTTGCGTTTTTTCATTCGCCGGACGAGCAATTCATCGCTGCTGGATGTGTCGTCCAGGCGGGCAATGGCTTCGTCCAGATCATGGTGTTCGTCATGCAGGCGAGCAAGACGCTCACGCAGGGTTGCTGCTGTATCGAATATTTCGTCGTTCATCATTTGGCCTCTGGCACATCGACGGGCTTTTTTCCCCAAACGCTATGGTATGTGTCCACCGCCGGGAAAACAATCGCCACCCGGCAAAGAAGCGTTTAAGATTGTTTGCCCCCACCCTGACCCGTCCAGGGCTGGCTTTGCACAGCCAGCCCGCTCGGGCAGCGCAGAGCAGTGCTCTGCGAAACCCTGCCCTCGCCCCCCGCGAGCGGGGGAGGGAGCGAAGTGTGTAACGCCCGAATTTTTCTCCTGCGCCCGGCAGAACCGATCATGAACAAAGCTTTCGTCAAGGAATCCGGGGATGGAGACGACGAAGAATCGCTCCAGCCCTCACTGCGGCTGCCTCCGGGCAGCAAGAATTACATGACTCCGCGTGGCTATCAGGCTCTGCGCGTTGAACTCGATGAGCTCTTGCGCGTCGAGCGGCCAAAAATCGTGGAAACCGTGGCTTGGGCCGCCGGAAATGGCGATCGCTCGGAAAACGGCGATTACATCTACGGCAAGAAACGCTTGCGCGAAATCGACCGCCGCGTCCGTTTCCTGATCGGGCGCATCGACAATGCCGAGGTCGTCGACCCGTGCCTGCGCGGGCAATGCGATCAGATATTTTTCGGCGCAACGGTGACCGTCTGCGATGCGGACGACCATGATGCCACTGAGCAGGTCTGGCAGATCGTCGGAATCGATGAGGCCGATGTGTCCACGGGCAAAATCAGTTGGGTTTCTCCGCTTGCCCGTGCGCTGCTCAAGGCGCGCGAAGGCGACGTGGTGCGCTTCATGAGTCCGTCGGGCATTCGGGAGATGGAAATCGTGACAGTACGCTATGAGTAGTGCTGGCAACTCAAGATATACACATTACGGCCCTTGAGTCGTGGGCCGTGCTGCGTTATGTTCAAGTTCTCAACCAGAGGACAAACCCTACGCCATGCAAAATGAAATCGTTAAAAATTGTGTTGTCACCCTCCATTACACGGTGACAGATCCCGACGGAACCGTAATCGATGATGGCCGTCGCCCCCTTGTCTATCTGCACGGCGGCTATGACGGCATTTTCCCGAAACTGGAAGAAGCCTTGCACGGCAAGAAAGTCGGCGAAAACCTCAAGATCAAGTTGCAGCCCGATGATGCCTTCGGCGATTACGACGAGGAACTGGTGGCGGTCGAGGATGCCGACATGTTCCCGGAGGACGCCGAGGTCGGCATGGCTTTCGAGCGGGTCAGTGACGCCGGCGAGGTGCTTTATCGCGTCACGGATATCGCCGATGGCAAGGTCGTGGTCGATGGCAATCATCCGCTCGCCGGTATGGCGCTGATTTTCGACATGACCGTCGCCGAGGTGCGCGCCGCCACAAAGGAAGAAATCGCGCACGGCCACCCTCACGGTGAAGACGACGACCATCCCGAGTCCGGCAATCGTCTCGTTCATTGAACGAGACGCCGGTTCGGACAAGCCATGAGTGATTCGGCGCGCGCGCCAGTGAACCTGCTCGAAGTCGAAGGACTCACGGTATCGATACGCGGCGCGCAAAGCGCCGTGCGTCCGGTCGAGGGAGTTGGATTGTCGATCGGACCGGGGGAGACTTTTGCGCTGCTCGGCGAATCGGGTTGCGGCAAGTCGATGACCGCGCTTGCCATTGCGCGCCTGTTGCCCGAGGCGGCGGCCATCAGTGCCGGACGGGTCATTCTGGGCGGAGAAGAATTGCTGGCCCTGCCCGAGTCGCACATGCGGCGGGTGCGCGGCGGGCGAATCGGCATGATCTTCCAGGAACCCGCGACCAGCCTCAACCCGGTGATGACCATCGGCGCCCAGATCGTTGAGGTTCTGGCGCTGCATCGCGGCCTCAAGGGCGAGACGGCCAGGGCCGAGACGCGCCGCCTGCTCGAAGAGGTCGGCATTCCCGCCGCGCAGGAGCGGCTCGATGATTACCCGTTCCAGTTTTCGGGCGGCATGAAGCAGCGGGTAATGATTGCGATGGCGCTGGCCGGTGAGCCCGAACTGCTGATCGCCGACGAGCCCACCACGGCGCTCGATGTCACCATTCAGGCGCAGGTATTGGATCTGCTCGCCCGCCTCCAGGCGGAACGCGGCATGGCGATGCTGCTGATTACGCACGATCTCGGCGTAGTGGCGCGCATGGCGCATCGCGTCGGGCTGCTCTATGCCGGAGAATTGATCGAGACGGGATCGCGGGAAGATTTTTTCGCTGCGCCGCTGCATCCCTACGCGCAACGACTCTTTGCCGCCCTGCCCGACTGCGCGGTGCGCGGGAAGATGCTCGATGCCCTGCCGGGCGTGGTGCCCTCGTTCGACAAAGGTTTTACCGGCTGCCGTTTCGCTTCCCGCTGCCCGAGCGCGTTTGAGCGTTGCCGGATGGAAGCGCCCGATTGGAGCGCGGTGGAGGGACGCAGCGTGCGCTGCCATCTTTACGAAGGCGGCAGTGAGACGCCGCCCCGGCGGCAGATTGCCGAGGCGGCGGCGGCAACGGCATCCCCTGCCTGTGGTTCGCCGGTGCTCGAAGTCAGCAAACTGGCCGTGCATTTCCCGGTAAAGAAGGGGCTGCTGCGCCGCACGGTGGGATGGGTGCGGGCGGTGGATGACGTCAGTCTGCGTCTGGAAGCGGGGCGCACGCTCGCGCTGGTGGGTGAATCCGGCTGCGGAAAAACGACTGTTGGCCGCGCCATCCTGCAACTGACGCCCCCCACAGCGGGGGAAGTGACGTTCGATGGCGCGCCGCTGCGTTTTCACGACCGTGCGGCCGTGCGCAACATGCGGCGCGCGGTACAGATGGTGTTCCAGGACCCGTTCGCGTCGCTCAATCCAAGGCTTTGTGTCGGCGACATTCTCGAAGAAGGCATGGTGAGCCTGGGCGTCGGCGGCGATGCGGGAGAACGGCGGCGTGTCGTGGATGAACTCCTCGAACGGGTCGGCCTCTCACCGGAAATGCGCTGGCGTTATCCGCACGAATTTTCCGGCGGCCAGCGCCAGCGTATCGCCATCGCCCGCACGCTGGCGGTTTCTCCCCGAGTCATCGTCTGCGACGAACCCACGAGCGCGCTCGATGTTTCCGTGCAGGCGCAACTGCTCAACCTGATGTGCGAGCTGCAACGGGAACGGGGACTGTCCTATCTCTTCATTACCCATAATCTGGCGGTCGTGCGCTACATGGCCGATGAAGTGGCCGTGATGTATCTTGGCCGCATCGTCGAGCAAGGCCCGGCGGCGCAGGTTCTGGAAGCGCCCGTTCATCCCTATACCCGGATGCTTCTGGCTGCCGTGCCCCGCGTCGATGCGGAAGAAAGCACGGACACGCCCGGTGTGGCGGCGGAGCCGCCATCGCCATTGAAGCCGCCGGCGGGGTGTCATTTTCATCCGCGCTGTGAATTGGCTACCGACGCCTGCCGCACAACATTCCCGGCTGCACGGGAACTCGGCTGCGGGCATATCGTGCGGTGTCATCTGGTAACAGCCTGACTACATATTTTAATTTTTGACTATACATATATCGCACGGATACATTTTTTGTATTTGCCAACAAGATACTGTTGATGAGATAAGCCTTCAGAACTCACCCTGTAGCGCATTGAGGCCAGATAAACCGGAATAGTTCTTATAATATTTATTTATATTTAAGTCATATCAAACCAAAATCGTTAAACTTGTACGCTATTGATGTGTAAAAAAGATTCACAGCCCGATTTCTCTTGGTAGGATGGCGCTGAACCAGTGATAGAGCCGTTCCTGAATTCCTCGCCATGAAAGTCCTGATTATTGAAGACACCATCACCAGTGCAACCTTGGTATGTAGTTGGCTGACCAACATGGGATTGTCGGCGCTGCATGCGAGTTCGGGTGAGGAAGGGCTGGAAATGTTCCGGAAGGAACGACCCGATCTGATATTGCTCGATATCATCATGCCGGGAATTGATGGCTTCGAGGTGGCGCGTTGCATTCGCCGTTTCGAGAAATATCACGGCTGGTGGACGCCTATCATCTTTCTGACGGCGCGTACAGATGAAAACGATCTGCAATGTGCAATTGATGCCGGTGGCGACGATTATTTGATCAAACCCGTCTCCGAAGTCGTGCTCAAGGCCAAGATCAATGCCATGCGCCGGATGGCGCAGATGCGCGAGTCGCTGCGCAAGACCCAGGAAAAGCTTCGGAAAGCCAACGATCAACTGCAACGCCTGTCTGCGATCGACAGCCTGACCGGCATCGCCAACCGCAGGTGTTTCGACGCAACCCTGCTGCGCGAGTGGCGGCGCTGTTCACGTTCGGCCCTGCCGCTCTCGCTGCTGGTGGCCGATGTCGACCTCTTCAAGCTGTTCAACGACCATTATGGTCATCAGATGGGCGACGAATGTCTCAAGATCGTCGCCCATACGCTACAGGAAAGAACACGGCGGCAGGATGATCTGGTGGCGCGCTACGGCGGCGAGGAATTTGCCGTGATCCTGCCCGACACCGATCCGGAAGGAGCGCGGGCGGTTGCCGAGGACATGCGTGCGAGCATTGCCGCGTTGCATGTCGATCATGCCTGGTCCACGGTTGCGCCAGTCGTGACCATCAGTATCGGCGTGGCCAGCATCATCCCGCCCAAGGACAGCGAAACGGGCATTTCCGCGCTCATCAAGGCCGCCGACGATGCGCTTTACAATGCCAAGGAATCCGGGCGAAACCAGGTCAAACAGCTCAAGGGCGTCATTCGGGTGGTCGGCCCCGGCGTGGAATTCAGCGGGCGGGTCGTTGCGAGACGAGAGTGACCTCAGCCCTGAAACACGTCCTTCCAGGCGCGTAAGGCGGCCAGACAGGTCTGCATGTTGACTGGACGCGTGCCGCAATGCGCGGCCACCGAATCGATGACGCTTTCCACGTCGGCGCGCAGGAACGGATTAATGGCCCGCTCGATGGCAATCGTGCTCGGCAATGTGGGCTTGCCCTGCCTGCGCAGCGTTTCGCAATGTTCCGCATAACGGTCACGCGCGGCGTTTTCCGGTTCGGCGGCGCGGGCGAAGGTGAGATTGGCAAGCGTGTATTCGTGGGCGCTGTAGACTTTCGTGTCGTCGTTGAGCCGGGCCAGACGTCCGAGGGCGAGTTCGAGATCGGACGGCGTGCCCTCAAAGACGCGGCCGCATCCCGCCGAAAAAAGCGTATCACCGCAAAACAGCATGCCGTGACCGAGATAGGCGACATGACCGCGCGTATGGGCTGCCACGCCGATGACCTGCAATGCGAGTCCCAGCGCCTCGATGAAGATGCCGTCTCCGTTTCCGACCTGATGATCGACGTGGGCGATGTTTTCCCTGCGCGGGCCGTATACCTGAACCCCGGGATAATGGGTGACAATCTCCCTGACGCCGCCGGTATGATCATTATGGTGATGGGTCAGCAGGATGGCCGCAGGTTCGAGCCGGCTTTCTTGCAGTGCCGCGAGCGCAGGCATGGCCTCGCCCGGATCGACCAGCGCCGCAGCGCGGCCGTTGTCGATGAGCCAGATGTAGTTGTCGCGGCCAAAGGGAAGCGGAGTAACGTTGAAAGCAGACATGAACGGATCGAGAGTGTGGATTAACGGAAACGGAATGCTGGTGCACACCCGGTATCATGGACGAGAAGAATTGCCATTATCCTATTACTGCCGTGAATATTGAAACGAATTCGGTCATACCGTCATGGTTGCAGACGCCGCTCGGCGAATATCTGATCGCTTGGGAACAGACGCGGCTCGACGCCCTGCTTGCCGACATTTTCGGTTACAACGCGCTTCAGGTCGGACTTTCGGAAACTGATCTGCTGCGGGCCAGCCGTATGCCGCTGCACGTTTGCGCGACCCGCACGGCGCAAAGCGCCGAGAGCACGTCCCGTCTCACGGTGGCGTGCAGCGAGGCGGCGTTGCCGTTTGCCAGCGCCAGCCTCGATCTGGTGGTGCTTGCCCATGAACTCGAATTTTCCGCCACCCCGCATCAACTCCTGCGCGAGGCGGCGCGCGTGCTGGTGGCCGAAGGCAGCGTAGTGATCTGCGGCTTCAACCCGTACAGCCTGTGGAATTTCCCCCGCTACACACGGGACAGATGGCCGTGGCGCGGGCGCTACCTTTCCGCGCCAAAAGTACGCGACTGGCTGACCGTGCTCGGCTTTGAAGTGCAATCCAGCCAATACGGCTGTTACCTGCCGGCGGTGGAAACCCCCGAGTGGCTGGGGCGCTGGAAATGGCTCGATCCTGTCGGCCGACGCTGCTGGCCCGTATGTGGAGCGGCGTGGATCCTGCACGGCATCAAGCGCGTCTATGGCGCGCGTCTCATCCAGCCGAACTGGCGCGAGAAGCTCGCGCCTGCCAAGACTCTGCCCGCCGTGGCGCAAAAACTGGGAGAATCCGGCGCTTTGCCAGACAAGGTTGGCACCGGAGAAACATGCAAGTCATAGACATTTACACCGATGGCGCGTGCAGCGGCAATCCCGGCCCCGGCGGCTGGGGCGCGATCCTGAAAAGCGGCGCGCACGAGAAGGAAATCTGGGGAGGCGAGCCGCAGACCACCAACAACCGCATGGAAATCCTTGCTGTCATCCGCGCCCTCGAACAACTCAAGCACAAGGGAATGACGGTAAAGGTGTACACCGACAGCCAATACGTGCAAAAAGGCATCTCCGAATGGATACACGGCTGGAAAGCGCGCGGCTGGGTGACATCGGGCAAGACGCCCGTAAAAAACGCCGATCTCTGGCGCGCGCTCGACGAAATCGCCGCGCACCACACCGTTGAATGGCGCTGGATCAGAGGGCATGCCGGGCATCCCGGCAATGAACGCGCCGACGCCCTCGCCCGCCGTGGCATCGAAACCGCGCGTCTTGCCCATTCCGAATCTGGTCAAGGAAAAGCATGAGACAAGTCGTTCTCGATACCGAAACCACTGGGCTGGACTGGAAAAACGGTGATCGCGTCATTGAAATAGGCTGCATCGAACTGCTCAATCGCGCATTCACCGGGAGGCGCTACCACGTCTACATCAACCCGAAACGCACCATTTCCGCCGAAGCGCAGGCAGTGCACGGCATCGACAACGACTTTCTGGCCGACAAGCGCGTATTTTCCGCGATTGCGCAGGAGTTCGAGGATTTCGTGCGCGGCGCGGAACTGATCATCCATAACGCTCCGTTCGACGTCGGGTTTCTCGTCAATGAATTGAAACTGGCAGGACGGCCCGTTATCAGGGAATTGGAAAGCGCCAACATCATCGACACCCTGGCCCTGGCGCGCGAACAGAATCCCGGCAAGAAAGCCTCGCTCGACGCCCTGTGCGAACGCTTCGGAATCAGCAACGCCCACCGCACCCTGCACGGCGCTCTGCTCGATGCCGAACTGCTTGCCGAAGTCTATCTGGCGATGACGCGCGGACAGGAAAGCCTGATGATGGCGCTGGAAGAGGAGCCGGGACCCGATGCCGACATGAGTCTCGCTCTGGGCGCGGATCGCCCCCCATTGAAAGTCCTGCGCGCGTCAGCCGAAGAACTGGCCGCGCACGATGCGGTGCTGGCGGAGATCGGGGATGGGTGTTTGTGGTTGCTGAAACGGGAGATGGGATAGAGCGGGTTGATTCAACGCATACAGCGCTGCCTGCCCCCATCCCAGCCTTCCCCCGCACGCGGGGGAAGGAGTCTGATTCCCCACTTGTGGAGGGAAAGAGACGGATTCCCACCTCCGCTTGGCGGGCGAGAGGGTTAGGGTGGGGGCTAAATCAAAACAGCTTCAGTCCCGAAAATTCCCGTACTGAAGCGGAAAGTCGGTGACGTTCTTCTTCACGAGCGCAATGGCTTCCTGCAACACGTCGCGCTTGGCCCCGGAGACGCGCACGGCGTCTCCCTGAATGGTGGCCTGTACCTTGAGTTTGGCGTCTTTCAGGAACTTGACGATTTTCTTTGCCAGCTCCTGTTCGATGCCAACCTGCACCTTGACCTCCCGCTTGACCTTGTTGCCGGAAATCTTTTGTAGATCTCCGTAATCGAGACAGCGTATGTCGACCTTTTTCGCGGTCATTTCGGGCAACAGGATGTCTTTCATCTGATCGAGCTGAAAGTCGCTGTCGCCGTACAGGGTGAGCAGCTTGTCGTTCAACTCGACGCGGGCATCGGTTCCCTTGAAGTCGTAACGGTTGCCGATCTTGCGATTGGCCACATCGACGGCGTTGCGCAGGGCAACCATATCGACTTCGGACAGGATATCGAATGAGGGCATGGCAAACTTCTTCCCGGTTATTGCCCCCGCTTGATGCGGGCGTTGGCGGCGATGCGCATGCGTAGCGCGTTCAGGCGGATGAAGCCGTGGGCGTCTTTCTGGTCGTAAGCGCCCTGGTCGTCTTCAAAGGTGGCAATGCCGGGATCGAAGAGCGAGTCGGTTTTCGAGTCGCGCGAGACGACGATGGCGTTGCCCTTGTAGAGTTTCAGCCGCACCCAGCCGTTGACGACCTGCTGGGTCTGATCAATGAGGGCTTGCAGCGCGTAGCGCTCGGGACTCCACCAGTAGCCGTTGTAGACGAGGCTGGCGTAACGGGCCATCAGGTCATCCTTCAAATGAGCGACTTCCCGATCCAGGGTGACGGATTCGATGGCGCGGTGGGCGCGCAGAAGAATGGTTCCGCCCGGCGTTTCGTAGCAACCGCGACTCTTCATGCCGACATAGCGGTTTTCGACGAGATCGAGTCGGCCGATGCCATGCTTGCCGCCCAGCTCATTGAGCTTGGCAAGCAGTTCATGGGCCTTCATCTTTTGCCCGTTGATGGCGGTCAGGTCGCCATTGGCGAATTCGAGGTCGATGTATTCCGGGGAGTCGGGGGCCTGTTCCGGGGAAACCGTCCAGCGCCACATGGCTTCTTCGGCTTCGGCGGCCGGGTCTTCGAGATGCCGTCCTTCATAGGAGATGTGCAGCAGGTTGGCATCCATCGAGTAGGGCGAACCGCCTTCGCGGTGCTTGCGCTCGATGGGAATGTCGTGGCGCTCGGCGTAAGCAAGGAGCTTTTCGCGCGAGAGCAGATCCCATTCGCGCCAGGGCGCAATCACCTTGATGTTGGGCATGAGCGCGTAGTAGCCCAACTCGAACCGTACCTGATCGTTCCCCTTGCCGGTGGCGCCATGCGAGACGGCATCGGCTCCGGTGGCGCGGGCAATCTCGATCTGGCGCTTGGCAATCAGCGGACGAGCAATGGAAGTGCCGAGCAGGTATTCGCCTTCATAGACGGTGTTGCAGCGGAACATGGGAAAGACGAAATCGCGCACGAACTCTTCGCGCAGATCGTCGATGAAGATGTTTTCCGGCTTGATGCCAGCCTTCAAGGCTTTATGCCGCGCCGGTTCAAGCTCTTCGCCCTGCCCGAGATCGGCGGTGAAGGTGACGATTTCACATTGGTAGACGTCCTGCAACCACTTGAGGATCACCGACGTGTCCAGCCCGCCCGAGTAGGCGAGCACCACTTTGTTTACGTTGCTCATGTTTGCTTCCATTCATGTGTTCAGCAGCAGTTCGTGCCGCTCATCGACGCGGCCCAGCACGAGAAATTCCATCAGCGCCTTTTGCGCATGCAGGCGGTTTTCGGCTTCGTCCCAGACGAGCGATTGCGGACCGTCGATCACCTCATCGGTCACTTCTTCGCCCCGGTGCGCGGGCAGGCAGTGCATGAATACGGCGTCCGGCGCAGCCACGGCCATCAGATCGGAGTCGACGCACCATCCTTTGAACGCCTGACGACGCGCCTCATTCTCGGCCTCGAACCCCATCGATGTCCATACATCGGTCGTGACAAGATGCGCACCCCGGCAGGCATCTTTCGGATTGTCGAACAGCTGGAAATGATCCGTCCCGGCAAGGCCGATTTTTTCCGGCCGAACGCCATAGCCCGGCGGCGAAGAGATATGGACGCGGAAATCCAGCACTTCGGCAGCCTGAAGCCAGGTGCTGCACATGTTGTTGGGATCTCCCACCCAGACGACGGTTTTGCCTGCAATCGGGCCACGATGCTCGATAAAGGTGAAAATATCGGCCAGCACCTGACAGGGATGATAGTCGTTGGTCAGTCCATTGATGACCGGCACGCGGGAGGCTTCAGCCAGCAGTTCGACCGTGGACTGCTCGAACGTGCGGATCATGACGAGATCGCACATGCGGGAGATCACCTGCGCCGTGTCAAAGATCGGCTCGCCGCGTCCAAGCTGGGAATCGCGCGTGTTGAGATAGATCGCCGAGCCGCCAAGCTGCTGCATCCCGGCCTCGAAAGACAGACGCGTGCGCGTGCTGGCCTTCTCGAAAATCATCACCAGCGAGCGGTCGAACAGCGGATGGTATGGCTCGTAGCGTTTGAATTTATCCTTGATCCAGTGCGCACGCCGAAACAGATATGCATATTCTTCGGCGCTGAAATCCTTGAATTGCAGATAATGTCTGGGTGGATTCATTATGGTTTTCCCTCGTCATTGCGACAGAAATTCACGAATCAGCGGCGCGAGTCCT
>Ga0209737_10001009_pt1 | contig 21141 bp, 14 predicted proteins | sample TergutCu122P3_FD_187284 | JGI IMG/M metagenome (GOLD analysis project Ga0209737, IMG submission 187284) | Cubitermes ugandensis P3 segment gut microbial communities from Kakamega Forest, Kenya - Cu122 P3 (SPAdes) (version 2) | ecosystem: Host-associated > Arthropoda: Insects > Digestive system...
AAGGGTCATATAATCCATCATCTACGCCTATGTTTCCAAGGCGGTCTCGCAGCTTCAGCTTTTGGGATATAAAATGTGCATGCAGTTATCTCTGCCATCCGTACAACATTCCACACCCAGCTCATTCTCCCTGACTGGATCATCTCAACAGTAATAGGAGTAAAGTTCTGTAGTTTCTGCACAGAGAAAACATTGGTTGAAATATAATAAAATGTATAATAAAATTTTGACGTTACTAACAAAATAGAAATATATTGTACACAGCTAAGCAGTGAACGCTTTGACTAACCAAACAATGAATCAGCTAACAACATGCATGACGAAACTAACTGAGGCTTATGTTACTAATGTAGACAAGGACATGTGACACAATTAATTAAGACTTGATGACCGACGGGACAAGTATTCTTCGCAGCTTTGTGGTATAGTATGCATGCTGCATGCTGTCTCTTAATACTATGTGTGAATTAAATTCCGACTGTGTCCAATTGAGTAGCGCACTAATATTCGATTGAGGTCTAAGCGACTCCGAGCTCTGTGATGATTTTCTTTTCACCAACGCTGCAAGACTTGGAGCAGCTCAAGTTACATTGATTTCCAGGCTGTTACTGACACACACTTGTTAACAGACACTGAAGCGAGAAAATTTTAGAGTACTATAATATCGACTTCATAGATTAAAGTGAATCCAAATATGATTAAACAAAGCTTACGGAGGTATCTGACGTTGCAATAGATTCGAAATTCCCGCAAATGTTGCATGCCAAGTCATCATTTACCTAGCATTAATTTCTTTCTTCTTGCATATTTCAGAAATACCAAATAACGTTTCGAAAATCTAGCCATTAGTGGTTCTTACACTAAGGGAATTAATGACTCCACCAGGACTGGATTTCCAATATAATTTAAGTGTTTAAATTTACTCTCACCTCTAAATGATTTCGGCAGCCTCCGAATTCTGAGTCCTAAATAATTACATATATTCTGCTCAAAGTGTAGAGTAGTTAGTTATAATTGCATTCCACTTATCCAACAATATATCTTTATTCCCATAACTCTCCTCTGAGTAGGCCTATGTAATATAAAATCTTACACGTCTTTTTGTATTTTCATGTTATCTTAAACAATGCTTCCATTTGATAACATACGTCAGAACAGAAGAGAACCAGAACGAACATAACACTTTAAGAAGTGAATTTCATGTATATTGCATTTAAATTATCAGATTTCACCTCACAAGAAATAAACACCCCTTGCGCTTGGAAAACAAAGGGTAAATTACGTTTATGGAAGTAATTAGTATTTATTCGAGAGAATAATAAGAAGCGCATAAATATACCACGTGGCAAAATGTAGAATACCTTAATATTATAGCAGGTAGTACACAGAGTCGCCACTGGGCCTCACCAATGTTTAGAAGTTTAAGAATGGCAACACAGATTAGAGTGGATGTCCACAATTTGACACAGTCTCTTTTGCACTCAGATCATTTATATAAAACTAAGAGTTATTCTTATGCAACAAAATCCTAAGGTAAGTTTTCCTTGTGGGTTCATTGGGCCTTGGTGGCAGTGCAGTGGTGAGTACGCACATCTTACATCTCGAATTAAAACTTTCCTTGAGTAAATTTTGGTGTTCTTACAGAAAGAAATGATTGGCTTTATCCAACAGATATATGATGGAATTTGGTAAGCATTCCATAAATGTACTGAGAATAAACGCATTTATCGGACATCTTGGTGTATGTAAACACAGCAGAAACAAATTTCGTAACAGTGGCATTGAGTACAAATTTAACTTTACGTTGCCCGAGAAAACATGTACCAAACATAGAAACCAAATCTTTTCAAATGAAAGTAAATCCCTTGGTGGCTGAAACTCTTCAAAATTATGTTCAGAAATTCAGTTTCTACCACACAAAACACACAACGAATTCACATCCCGAAGACAGACCTGTAATTTCACTTCAAGCAAACAATCTAAGTTTATTCTCAAAACTATATTACACGTGTGAGTACGCTATGTGAACAAAATGCAGAAATTTATTTAATATTAAAACATATTAAGTACAGAGTACTATAAACGAAATTCTTTAAGTTATAATCTGTAACGCGTCTGTACGTAATGCATAGCAAAAAGAATCATATTCTCATTCTTCAATTTTACAATACCTATAGACTCACAGTTTAGTAATTTCTCACACTTTAAAAGCTTATGTGTATGGTTATAGACAGTCCTTTACACCAAAAAGTGGGCTTCTTAAGGGTGCGGTGTTGAGGATTCTAAAATGTATTGGATAAACGTTATTTCACTCTGCAACATTTCACAAACAAATACAAAACAAATTTTGAAGGAAATACTTATGTATGAGTATATACTGGGCAATAAAGTCGTCTTATTTCACACCTTCTGCACGAAGATATGAAGGATATTGCTATATGTTCTGGTCATCCATTACCTCCTGTTTTCTTACATTCATGTACGTAATTTTGAAGCAGTAATAAACTCAAGTATTTGCGTAAAAGGTATACGCCCTTATGCATATCAGCAAACAGTCAAAATTCGCATATCTACCTGTGCAGAATATGTTTCAACTTTAAAGTTAAAATAGAGTACCAGCAAACACTATATTTTGGGGCTAGAAAAGTTTTTTGCTAGGACTGAAAGAAAACACAAAGTGTATCTTTTATAGAAAATTTTCAAGACGTGGGCTGGATTCGTCTGGCTCGGGATAGGGTTAAAATTCCGGATCGTGTTGACACGATAATGAACTTTCCGATTCTAAAAAATTTGGAGAATATCTTTACTGACTAAGCGAGTATCAGCTTCTCACTAAGGAGTCCATTTTATCCGTCATGTCAAATATTTACAAGCCGAATACTTTAATTGCTTTTAGGGGGCTGTATTCTTTCTTGGGAAAATGCGTATATTCTCAAGTGTTAACTACTTTTGCAATTCTGATCACGAACCCTCTATCAGAAACTTTGCTGTATCCTCATATCGTTAATAGTTATTTCTCCTTCTACTGATTAGACAAACTTTAAAGTTTATCACCGTCTTTGTTTAGTTTTCTCACGGTATTAAAACTCTGAGCACGATCACAGGTTTCAGTTTCTCTACATTGACCTAGAGAACTAAAAACCTAGCTCCGTAATCATTCTTCTCCCGGAAATACATAAAAGGGTTAGGTTGCGCGTCAGCTAGGTCAAGGTAACTCCGCGCCTTCAGGGCAAACTTCTCAGGAAGAAGATCGTCGGCCTGAGCATCGCAGTTTATACAGTTTAGTTTAAAAATTCAGATAAAAATTCGGTAGTTCAGAATTGTATAAATCATAACACTTACATTGCAAATATTTCGTTATTTCTCATAGCATACTTGTATGCCACATTAATGTATTCAGTCTCCGCTCTTCTCGCAAGTTTTATTTGCTTTGTATGATTATTGAAGAATAATTTGTTATTAGACCTTTACTTGGAGTTAATGCTAAAGGTGATGTTTGAGCATTTATAATGCATGGTAAATATGACAACCATCGGCCCCAAGGCATAAAACTTGATAGTTTCTCAAGACAAGAATTTAAAATTTTACTTGTATCACAAAATAAATATGATTAATACTCTATGTGTCTTCACTGTGATAGATACTGCCACAGACAGGATGTATTTCCTTGGAGGAATGAACAGAATAGTTACATACATCGGGTTTTCATCATGAATTACTACTTTTCGCAGGAAATATCTGGCTGATATGACGTGTAATGTGTTGGAGACAATTTTATATACCACAGCTCTCTTGAGGCTTGATGCTTTTTTTCTTTTACTTTATAATTGACTGTTATCATTAATGTGTATACAATTATAACACTGATATTCATTTTCTTTGTTTCGTAGACTCTGTAAATTTTACTCGTAAACTTTTAGTCTTTACAATAAGAAGTAGTTAATACAAAATTTACAACTCTCAACTTTTGTTTGTGGACGGGCCTAAATCTTATCATTGCGTATTTTAGAGTGCTACCTTATTATAACCTACAGGAAGCTTTCATTTTAAAACATCTGTGGAACATTTCCCTTCCTAAACAGTCTCATTCAGAAAAAAAAACCTCACGGTGTGTCTTTTTAAGGACGATGAAATAAGCTATGTGTGTCACAGCCGTAAGTCAAAAGAAGAGATACAGAATGTCCGCGAATAAAAGGCACAACTTGGAAGGATAACTAATGCAATAGTGTTTCCTTTCCAATTTCAATTTTCACTGACCAATTTGAATTTCTCTCTGTAACAGGATTTTTATTTTATCTCTTATCTTTTCTCATCACTACTTTTTCCTGTATTTTGCGTTTAACAATACTGAAAAGAATGCTTACATAAGCTTATAAATTTCTCCCTGTATATGCCATGAAAGAATACGTGGGAGTGGAGGTATAGCTGTACTCATCGTTAAACTTAACGCTCCGACGGCTTTACCCCGGGGGACAATCACCTGGTAACCATTGACTAGTAGACTTGAGAGGGTCTGGGCCGTTTTAAGAAGAGACAGATCTCGTGCCCCAACCGGGAAGGCTTTAATAATTTCGTATATTTACAAATGGAAAGATGCCCTTCCCGAGCCGTGAGATGTGCGGCAGTAAGAAGTCGTTTTGCTGCTGTAATGACGCTTCACATGATTCAATGCGAAAATCACTTCTCTGGAAATTTCAACTCGCAATTTTGTCCTGATATTCTTCAGCCTAACCCATTTCATCCACCAGTTTACCACAAAAATGTATTTTCACGTTAATTCTAAAAATTATTACGAATGAAATTCTGAGCCATTTAAACCGAAGTACCGCAAAATATACATTTGCTAGTAAGGCTGGTGAGACCAGTGCAATATTCTCGAATAACCTGTTCGCTTTTTCCTATCGCTGTTTTATCCTTACAATTGTCCGTTATGTACTGCGTGGCATTTCTTAAAGCAATGTGTACCTAATGGAATAAGAAAATCGCTTCATTCATATTCCGCACATCTTTAATAAGTACTTCTGAATAGTTGTGACCGCACATGGCCTATATTAATCTTACGCGTAAATTTTTAATTAAGTTCTAAAAATGTGAAATGTACGTAACTAAGCACCTAACTTCTTATGTGAGGTTGCACACTACTAGGAAAAAAACCGCTGAGGTATTCTCGCCTAATAAATTCAGGTTTCAGAAAGAATGGTTTTGACACCACACTTCTCTTCTATTGTATGTTTATGGCCTTGATGTAGGATGATGATGATGATGATGATGGTGATAACGTTAAATGTAGAGTGCACTAATTTATTCACTGAACCGTATACGGCTGCTGGGCGAGCACAAAGAGTGGACAGAGATTGTTCTAGAAATCATGCCCAAGAAAGTAAAATTTTTATATTATATGTTACGTACTTTAATAAGTGATTATAACCAGTCTATTGGCCAAAATATGTAAGCGAAATTATTCACACTTTCATCGACGTTGTCTTTGTACCACCTATTTTATTGCTAAGATAACCAGGTATTCGTAACGGACTATGTATTTAACATTACATTTCACAAGCATTATGTATTCTTCTTTTTCTTCTTCCCTACCTGGTATAAGCACTACTGCCTCGTACTGGCTCATAATTTTTTCAAGCTCGTAAAAAAAGTTTTTAAGCAATTTTTTTAAAAAGGGTTATCAAAATATTTCGCCCATTTAATTTTATTTATGTGTCTTGATAAAATTTACGGCCCTTGTATACTCGTATTTAATGACAAAAACAGAAACCATCTTTAGATTTTTAATTAAATTTATGGCCGAATTAACCCAAAAATAACTCAGGCGCTTGTTACAGTAAGAGAAACTGAAAAAAAAAACCAATCAGATTCCTCTCATCACAAAGACCACTGATCCTAGGTTGTCGAAGGGACGGACAAGAACATCCCTCGTCCTCCCAATGCTTTCAGTACTTCAACTTACAGCGTTTAAGCTAAATAAATAGCAAACGTGGAAAAGGATTATTATTTTTTTATTTTGCTTTACACTAGAAATGACTTACTCTATGAAATCAGAATTTTTTTCTTTGTAGTTTATTAAATATTAAATGTATTATAGAATGAGATTATAAAAATTGTAGACCATAATTTCGTCTCAGTGTTGTACTGTGCTACTTTTAAGTCTCTCGTGAACTTTTACTGAAGATTCCCAATACGAAATAATATTGAAATTGGTTTACAGTTTTACTTACAACTTAACGCCCTTCCCATGCGAATAGACATATTACCTTTCGACTGTGTGTTTATTTGACACTATTTAGGCAAAAAGATCATCATAGAGGAACGAATTATACGGGAACATTTCAAAGTATCAGAAACTCAGCCTCTTACTCTTACGAAAGCATTATGGTTATTTCAAAATGTTCCCCTTCAGAGAGTAGTAAGAAGCACGTAACAGAAGAACGTACATAATTGTAATACGCCTTTTGTTTAATATTAATATAAATTAATAACTCCAAAGTAATTAAAGCACAAAAATTATATAAGAATTTTGTGTACGTTTGTGTGTCAGCGAGACGGAAACAGATATGGAGAGAGGCGATAATGGAAAACTGAACAAACTGAATATCAAGGAAGTGGAAGTGGAACGTGTTTTTATAGTGGTATGATTTCACTTCAGTTGGCGAACATAACTTTTGGTGTCTAGCGATTATTTTGTTATGGTCGTGCGTTAAAGGAAATTTGGTTGATTTGCATGTAACAAGTAAGCCAGTAAACTTTTTGTCACGTATCCTGGCACTATCTACATCGCGAGTGGTGTGAACGAAGGAACGAATGAGAAAGGGGGCAGACTGGTTGTAGTAAATAGTAACGCCCGTTGACACAGATTCCATCGTCTTCTACGTGGACGTTCTCGTTTAACAGCTCCCTTAGCATGCACTGCACGGCTAACCAGCCATGTACCGTTGCTCAGCTTTTTGTGTGTACCTTAATACAAGCTACACTGTGACTTGTCAAGGTTACTTCGCAATGAATGAACCCCTTTCAACCGACTTTAACCCGTGTGCGCTACCACCACATGGTACCCTGTACGAGTAATGAGGCAATCGACCGGTCAGCTTCTGTGTTAGGTGCGTACGATCACTGCATTGGCACAGGTTAAATTTAAGAACTTCTTTTATTTTGTTCTTTTTTTATTTTCTGCATTCCGTGTAGCTTTGAATAACGCAAATTTCTTGTTAGTTTCTAATAACCATTCTACTAAACCTTGTAACCAATCGTCAGTCATAATACTTTCGACGCTTAATTCGCACCATCATTAGACTATAGTACATAGTTAACACGAATTTGGTAATGTGGCTTTTACCTTATCAGTTGTAAGCTAAATAGCCAATTGATGAGGGGAATTAAATTTGAAAATACTTATGACTGGTGAATGTTTGTAAGGCGCAGAAACTGGTACTTTATTACGTCACATCTAAGTTACAAATCACGGCGGAAATTTGTTTACCTTCTTGGTGTCTAGGCCAGAGAATGTTTGGATCTTGACTCCACACTATTTACGGGTTTATTGTTTTGAGCTTACGAGCAGCTAGTCAACCACTCTATACATGCAAGTTTAAGACGGAGGACCTGTTATTAGGAGACCGTGTGTACCTACCTGTCACTAGCAGATGACGCGTTACAACTAGAAAGAATTAGGTGTGCGAGTACTACACTAAGATTATCAAAAGACATTTACTTTTAGATTTTTTCGGACTTTGCGTTGGTCATAAATCATTATTTCTCCTACTGTATTAGGATAGATATACACAAAGTCAAAATAGGTTTGAAATAAAATTTGTCGGTTATATTTACCAATAGGACATACACGCATATTGCGTCATGTACAGAGTGAACAAGAGATGCACAAGCAAAGCATCAGAAGGTGAATCCGATAGACAAAAAAATTAAAAAAAAAAAACATTATGAACACAGGCCTTCTGGAGTATGGTTTCTGAGGTATGGCTCCTGATGTTTTAAGAAATTGTTCAACGTATTCACCTTGAGCTTCCATGCAGGCATGGGAGGAGAAAACTAATGGGACACTACCTTCTTCCACTTCGTCTGACTGAGGCTGTTTACCACGATTTCTTAAGGTCCTTCAGAGCTGTTGCAAGATGTGGATCTGCAGACCCAGGATTCCCTCATGACCATGCTGATGCCCCAACACTTTTGCTTCTTACAAACTCTATCTTGGTCATTTCTTGGTTCTTGCAGTTTTGGAAATCTTTAACAGCATGTCTCCGGAAAAATGGATACGTCGACGTGAACCAGCAGCATGGCTTGCAGGTTACCCTTAGGCTATTATCTCTTAGGATATTTAAAGTCCACTGTTTGTACTACAGAAATCAGTGACGTCCAGGACTTGCAACAACGAAAACAGAATAGATTTAAGATGAATTCGTACGACACCTAGACTTTTTCAGCGACACAAGTAATTACTGTTCAGACATGCAACGTCCTGTGTTGAAGCTCAAGGCGAATCCATAGACAACAGCTTCACATGGCATTTTGTTTTTAAGGAACTGGTGATAGTACGTAAGTACCGAAACGTGTAGGAGAAACTTATCTAATATATGTACTAATTAGAAATTTTACATTTGGTTGGTACAAGTAAACGGTAGAGCCAACCGCGCATTTTCTTTAATCTGCAGGAAGTGTAACACGGAAACAGTGTGGCAGAAGTTACATGTTCATAAGAAGGTTTTTTTGTGTGTGTATTGTGATGAAGATTCAACCTGTGTTGTTACCTACGTTATGCAGTCTACTATCACACTCATATTACGGGTCGGAGAGAGTATTCTTGGTTTAATTCAGTCCACCCAGATAAACTCCAAGACTGTACCTTTAATTATGCCACGACCGGGCAATACTATTAATATTCTTTCCAATTGATATTTTACGGTATTTTCAAGCGACACTGTTTACACTGAGCAAATGAAAGCGTCGTTAAATAAAAGAGGAACAACTAAAAACGTAATGTGAAGTACGCCTTTGACTTAACGATTTTAAAATCACGTAAGTGCCAAGGTCGTGCAAAGAAAGGAGCAGGTCTTTTTGTCAGTTGCCAGGACATTGACCTTAAGCCAGCTCTGTGACCCCGATCCTTTTTACTCTGCGGCTTTTGTCATTTAACAACGTGCTAACTCCTCGCACCAAACACACAGGAAGTAAAAAGGAGATAATATTCCTTTTAGGTCAATGCGAGTGTCACTACCGTGGCTTCTTCAAGGAAAGCGCTTGGGATGGCTATGCAGCCCGGCGTGTCTCTTACACTGTGATTCAAAATTGTACTTTTGCCGTAAAAAAGGTCCGTGTAGCACAGCCTAATAGCGTTCAATTAATATATATGTTATATAATATATATATAAATAATCTATATTATATATATAATATATATTATTGTGTGATATATAAAAATATAATATAGATGTATATATTTAGAGCACTTGCCAATTGAAAGACGTAGGAGTAGATTGGTAGATAATATTAGTGGGATTTATCTTTTCTCCGAAATGTCCAAACTGGTTCTCGGGACTAGCCAGCCTACTGTGCAGTGGACAACGGGGACTCTTTCCTTCGGGGTAAAGCGGCCGGGGCGTGAGGTCGACCACTCACCATCAACTTCAGTTGATGTTAAGAATGAGGGGAACTATAACCCATCTCCCTATACACGCCTTCATGGAATATATATAGGGACAACTATAATTTTATCAAGTAGCTGTACAGGACTGGGTTGATGATGGGTTCGTATGAATACTGTATTGAAACTTCGAGTTCCATAAAGTGTGCGAAATTTTTTTAAATAGCTGAGGAGCTCTCAGCATTTCAAGAAAGTCCTTGCTCCATGCAGTTAGTTATTTGTAGTATTTCAGGTGAACATTTTTTTAAAAACTGTGTTCAGCTTTCAGAAAATAACTTGTGTTCTGACTTGTTTTCCTTGTAACATTTTCAAAATGGATAAATTTCAGTGCCTCTTTACTTTATAGACATACTAATAATGGTGATGGTCACCTAAATTTCATTTAATTTAGTTTTTATATATGTGTGAGACTTCGGTTGTGTACGTACTTGATACCCCGGTTTTATTCGGATACAACTCCAGAGCTTGGCAACTTTTTCAAGTGTATGTTTGCTGACTTATACGCTATACATCCTAGGGCTTATGTAGTTGGCATATGTGTATTTGACCTATCTCTGTATCACGTTTCACATGCTTAATTCAGGCGGTTCATAACAAGAAAAGTCAAATGGTATGTATGTCTGTATGTATACTGTCAAACACAACTCTATTTCTTGGTGGAATGTTTATTATACTAGGGCACAACTACATGTTTCGGCCATCAATGTTGGCCACCTTCAGGTTGTACATAAGAACTTATCAATAGGCTATACCAACGTGTGTGGGGAGTTTGTTGGTTGCGGGGTGGAGGGGGGAGTAGGTGCGAGATCTCGTTTGTGTCGGAGGAAGGGGGCATGGTCTGGGGCTGTTTAGTGTAATAGTAACATCTATGTCTATTTATAGCTATGTCTAGAAATGGGTTACATATTGATATGTACAAAGGTACATTGGTAAATGTATTATCTATAGACTAAGTCTAGAATACTGGAATATTAGAATACTATGGTATTGTATATACAGGTTTACATATTAGGGTCTTATTATTCATCTGTTTTCTCTATTGCCAGTCTCTATCTTGAGTGCTGAATACTATGTACACTGTCTTGTATTTGCAATTCGTTTGCTTAAGGAACTGTGAAACTCTGTGCAGTGCCTTTGAATGGGTGGCTGGAAGCTGTCAACTGTAATGTGGGTGGGCGTAGTTACATGATCTTCAGTGTTGTCTATGTATGCGGGTGGGAGGACTTCTGGGGGCAGGTCTCGACCTGTGAAAATGTTATAGGGCAAAGTGTAAGAGACCGTGTCCTTGGGGCGACGTGTGGTTCTACTAGTAAATATAACAGCCGATTATACTTACGAGCTATATATCTCTGTGGTTGGAATTGTTTATGCGGTGATTTTGTTATTTGACAACACAATGAGAATGACGCGCCTCAAAATTAGGTGGTTCATGTAATGTTACCAGGGGCTCTTCGTCCACAAGACCTGTAGGACCCTCCCAAATATTTTGAAAAAAAATTTAAATACCGTAATAAAAGTTTGCGCTGAGAGATACACTCTTTAAAAGTACTTGCAACGAACTCTAAAGTGCTGCAGAAAGCGAGCGGTCTGTGACCTATCTAAACGTTGCGCGTTGGGTCAGTAAAGCTAGATCGAGTGTTGGGAAGAAAGCGACAGCTAGGTCGCGGCCTGGACTGCGGGCACTGCAGCTCAGAGATGGTTTAAACGAGGACTTCATATATGTACACCCTTTCGAAACTTTAAAAAGCTGGACGTTTGTTAACCATTTTACCTATTCGTTTTCAAAGCCATTTTGTGAATGTTTTAATTTTAGTTTATGCAGTTTTAAGAAAAAATGAACAATAAGGATGTAAAGTACTTACAGGGCAATTTTCGCAATTAAGTCTCTGCGAGAAAATTGGAATTAAGAATTAAATTGTTCAGCTACTGATTTAGTTATGTCTTATTCATCCTTATCAGAATACAAAATTATATGAGAAAATTACTTCTTGATATCCTATAATACTTTTATAAAAGTTGCATATTTTTCCGAGGAAATTGCCGGATATCATTTTAGCCTAAATTGTATTTGCAGCTAGCGTCGCTCCTGCCTAGCAAGTTCGCGCAACCTCTGTAAAGTTATAAGTGAGTGTAACAAATTACAGCGTTTGATGTCTCCAATGATGTAATTTTCACATCATTTCATGAATATCAGTCAAACGAAACTGGGGCACAAATACACACAACATGCTGTCCACACGTGCGGGTGCCCTTCCGTGACACAATTTTCATAAAATTTGGTCAATTGAATTTGGAACATGCACATAGACACATACAACACGCTTTGAAGCACGCGTGGCCTCAAAAGCCTACTTATTTCCTTTTAGGAATGAAAGTAGGCTAAAATGTAACTTCTGTTTCCTTTGCCTTAACCGCGTCTACTTCCTGCACGCTACTCTGGCGGATCCAAAAGAGGGCAAAGAAATATTCGTTTCAAATATCTCCTGCTCTAAGTGGTATAGGAGTTATGCCCATTTTAAACTGCAATTGACTCCTAAGTGCATAAAGGAATTCAACACTGTAGTAATTACTTGCCAAGATTTGCGTGTCTGACTTCAGACGTTTAAAAAGAAATTGAATTTCTATGGAACTTATTGAACATGAAAAGTCATTTTCTAGCTTCTACAAATTTTCTTCCAACGTAAAGCAAAACTTCTATAACATGAATATAATAGGCTTACAAGTTCTTGTGACAGCAATTCTGACACTGTCAAAAATAGGCTAGTCACACCACTTTAAGGCGCTTACGGGTGGAATCGGTGTCTGAAATTCTGTGCATGTTTGAAAGGCCACAATTCCAAAAGAGCAGCATGGGTTTAAATCCCGGCGCTCTATATTTTAGAAACTGTTATACATTTCGAAGTTTGAAATAATAAGTATGAGAAAAAGAGGTAAATTACAAACATGTGTGTTCCCTAAAACCCATTAAAATGTGATATCAATATACATTGACTTGGATATATTAGCTACAGGATGCCTAGAAGTCTGTTTGTACACATGTAGCAACTGAAGAAGTACTTAGCAGGTTTTCATTAATGTTATGTTGGAAAGTGTCACTAAAATTCGTCGACAAACGTAGGTCGAATTAGGTTAAAATCGGAAATAAATATAATGAATAGAATTCCAAATTCTAGGATATGGCGCAACATAATAGACACAAATTTACGACCTACACGCAGTCTGTGCCTGTGTCGAGAGTAAATCTTTCCTTCTTAGTCTGACCTCTTCTACCTACTCATTGTCAGTGTAGACTCCTCTGGACGAGGGATTGGCCCTTCGCAGAGATCTGACAACACAAAACATTCACAAGAGACAGAGATACATGATCCCGGCGGGATTCGGACCCATAATTCCAAGAAACAAATGACCGGAGACGTACGCATTGTACTGCTCGGTCCCCGGGATAGGCCGAGCGTAATTCACTAATATTTATTACGGCTGAATAATTTATTGAATACGATCTTCCCGCAAGGTCTGCGAAGTGACTAAGCCAGACTGCTATGAACACATTTAAAGTCATGGAATACTAGATATTTAGTGGTAATTATGTATACAGTGTTTTATATAAATGTGCAATACCAGATTATTCGGCATGGTCTTAATGCCAGGAACAGAGTCCTCTGTTTAACTGCTTCGATCTTCCTCTAATAAACAAGTATCGCAGTTTAATGTCCAAAACTGCCATCGATTCTGTAATTAGTAATCATTGTCCTTGTATCAGTGAAATTTGCTTAGCGCAGAACTTACTCAGCTTACTAAAGAAAATCATGTTTGACCAACGGGAATATGTATTTTTAATACTGTCTCATTAATGGTCAAGCAACTTCACTACTTCAGTACACTTGATTTTAATGAAAATCCAAAGGAAAAACGGACGTTTTCGTTAAATCTTCCTTTAAAGTTTCGTCTACTCTGTGTTGTGATGCTAACAAGGAAAGCAATCACAGGCTCTCCCGGAAGAAGTGGAAGCGTGAATATACGGTTTTGACTTTTTACTGGTAAAAACAGACCAAGTATGAGTGGTTGCGTGTGAATATGTAAGTGTAATATTTGTCTACTAAAAGGGACGGTTTCGTCATTGCGTTAATTATTCATTTTAGTGAAAAATTTTATGTAATCTTTGGAACGAAAATCTGAAGGAATGACATTTCTCCTTTTCACATTATTTAAGTTTTCATGCCTTGTCAGTAATTGAAGAGCCTATTACTTTTACTCTGTATTGTTCCACAACACTAATTTTTTTAATTCTTAGAAAGGCGACCGAGAATAACGTAACATGTGCGACGTACCAGCATGTAAGAATTACATTTAAAATTAGGATTGATGAAGGCCAATTTTTATGCCATCGAACACACATTTAAAACAATCAGTATAGAAGTAGACCCAACCATTAACTACTTGAAGCTCATCTAAGCAATGTTTAGAACTCGTGTTTCCTAAAGACGTAACGAGCTACTTCATTAACAAACTAACTCCAACGAACAGAGTCCTTTAAGAGAAGCTGATATATTCACAATTATTTAAGAAATTATCTGCATTTTATGGAACCCGGGAATTTATTACCGTGTGCATAGGAGCCCTCCACTTGTCCATATCCTGAACCAGATTAGCCCAGTACACTACCCTGTTCTACGTATTTAAGATGAACTTGAATATTATCCTTCCATCTACACCTAGATTTCCAAGTGGCCTCTTTCCCTCAGGTATTTCCCACCAAAACCGTACATGCAACTCTCCTCTTCCCATACATGGCACATTCCCGCCCATCCCATTCTACTTGATTTGGTCACCCGAATAATACTCGTATTTGGTGAGAAGTATAGATAATGTAGCTCATTATGCAGTTTGTTAACAATCATCTGTTAGCTGATCCTTCTTAAGCCCAAATACCTTCCTCATCACCGTATTCTCGGATACCTATATTTTTCCCTCCATGTGAAAGATCCACTTTCACATCCACATACAATTTGGACGACTACACTTCTGCGTATTTTTGTCTTTGTTCTTACACAGCCAACGGGAAGACGATTTTGGACCGAATGGTAGCAGGAGAATTTATCAGCTATCCTTTTCTTGTAATTATCCTGAATTCTGTTGAATAGACATCGCAGTAGTTACTTCCAGATCCAACTACTTACTTGCGACTAATAAAGCTTCTGTGTTTTCCTTTAAAGTATACTGAATATGCTTTCGCTCAAAAACACTTCTTTAATAATGATTACGAAAATAGCAGACTCAAATCATATTACGTAATTATTTTGAAGCCACAAGACGCTCACAAATGCAATCTGTGGTCAAAATAATATTACTGAACTTTACAGCACTTGGTAACATTACACCAACTGAGGTTCGTGCAACGGCGTTGAAGATTCAGGTCCTCTACAATATGACTTCGTGTAGACTGGTATTTAATAAAAGACGTTTCGGAGGACCATCCTATGTTTACAATCAGGGCCCAAGAATTTCGACAATCTCCTGGTATCACTGTTATCACTATTATCAAAAGACTGCTTAGTCACAGTCAGATTTAAGACAAGGACGTCGACAACAATGACTACGATTCTGATGGCAATGGTGCTGTTGACGGACCCTGATACATACATGGAATGGATTGCTGCAGAAGAAATTGCCCACAAGTCAAAAATTATGATAGCGTATAATTACATATGCGATTTTATGAAATACAATAAAATAACAAATAAACCGTTTCTTCGGTTTGAAGATTGGGCAGAAGTATCACACGTAACGGGATTTTGCCCCCTAAACTTTTCAAAAACGCAATTATGGCACCAGTATGCCGAAAACTACATGTCTCCATAGTATTCAGTATGTAATTACAGCGCTGAGCAATGTCGGTTCGACAAGTACGGACATTGGGCAGCAACATGTACGTTCATCTAGGCTTATGCCGTTCCGCCCCAAAACCTCAGCGCCTTCGAAACGTAATTCAAATACTGTAAGAATAGGCTCAATCCATTCTTACAAATTTCGTACAATGAGAGTAAAACTGCATTGCAAGGCGTTTCGTAAACGAAGTTTGTCTCTTGTACAAATGACTTCATACGTGGTTCAGATATATTCTGTCGATATGCAAAATATTACATAAGGAGGAACTAGATTTAGAAATTTATAGGCCTTCACTTTATCCAGTATTACTGTGGTAGCATAATATCTATGTTATGGGGGACTGAACATGAAGCATGCGTGAGAAACAATGCGTATGCAAATTGTTTACATTATCGTGGAAATCGGGCGTCTGGTCTATTTAGATGGAAATGAAGAGATAATATTAAAGTTGATGGTAATTAAGTAAGATGTAAGGCTTCGAAATGAAGTGTCTCAAGCCCATGTCCAGTGCCGTCTTTGGTGTTGCCAACAGTGAGAATTTGGGTCCTGTTGCCAGAGAGACATTTTATTTCATTTTTTACACAAAATTACATGCTCTATATTTTAAAATCTAAGATCAGACAATTTTGTACAAAAGCCCCTTAATGTCATATTCTTCAAATCATGTACTCTTTCCTTGGCAAAACAAGGGGCATGTAATGTAATTCAAACCTACGTTCAGTTCAGAGATATGTGTTGTTTCATATAAGTATATGTCTGAAGTATGAATGGTGCCCACCTCCCCTCGCAACAGCACCTAGTAGGCCAGGGCATCCTCATTATCAAGGCTTCCCGATCACATTCAGACACATCACATTGGGTAGGACTCCTCTGGATGTATAATCAGTCCAACACAGAGACATCACACATCACACAACACTCACCAGAGAGAGACATACATGCCCCCGGCGGGATTCAAACCCACAAGTCCTTCGAGCAAGTGGCCCCAGACCCAAGCCTTAGACCACGCGGCCACTGAGATCAGAATGAAGGGTGTTACTTTCTACAAAATTAAACTTAGAGGATAGGAAATGAATTAATCTAACACACAACTGGCCAGCTAGGACCAGATAAAGAACATTAAAAGCTACATGAATTTCTATAAGCAAAGCCCCATATCAAATTTAATTTCTTGGGATTTAGAAACATCCTAAGCCTGCAAAACAACTTAGGTTATGCTTCATTAAATGAGATATAATTAATCATTACGTTTTCTTGGTAATGGAGATGGCAAAAATATGTATCTCATATGCTTGTTCCATATAATGATCCTTCCTCACATCTGCAGGTTACGTAACAAAAAAGAAGAAATATGATGACTGTAAGTGTTGAAATGAAAAAGGTGTGGAAATAGTTGTGATCTTGGCACAGGTCAAGATATTATCCCAGAATTTGTCTTTACGGACTAAAAAAATCAGTCAGTACCTCCACAATATGATGCAGGCATGGTGTCAACTACACAACAGTTAATGGTTTAGAGGAATACGTATCATATTTTGTTAACATTATCTATTTTTTCACCTAGGAGTAAGAAGAACATGAAAACTGTTAACGTAATGTATAATTGCAGAAATTACTTTTGGTCTTATGTTATATAATTTTACTTGAATATTATGGAAGGAAACAGTCATTGACTGTTACAAAGCACTTCTCTAGAATTTAAATGGAAATACTGAAGCAAATCATAGAGAACTTTAGTCACAGTAAAGTTCTGCACCAAGTCAAGTACTTTCTGAACACAATCAGACCTGTTATCAGTGAGCTAACCTGTTTAATATCAGAGTTTGAGCCAGGCCTCAATTTAAGTATCCAGTAAATCAGGTATTCATAACATCACAAACTGTGGTATACTTTCATCATATTATCAGCCATTTTATTTGGTCACTATGTATGTCACTGTGATGTCTTTTATATGAATAAAACATATATAGTTCTCTCTGGGCTACACAGTGAGGGAAGAAACAAATATCTAACTCAGAGACAGTGTTGCAATTATAAGAGCTCTGTTTCTGCTATGACATTGTCAGGCTGCTTTGCAGCTGCTCATTATAATGATATGACCATTTCGCAAGCCTGAATGTAGAACAGACTTCTGACAGGCTTTTCAGCAAATTAGTATTATATCTATTTCTTTTTGAACTGAATATAAACTAACTTTCTGTACAAGAAACTATACACAACATGTAACATATTTGTCTTTAATGCATAAATTGAAGGTAAAATATGAATAAATCTAAAGGCATTTACTGGAAACTGACCCAGACACAAAGTCAGTTTATGCACTGTGTTATATACCACAGTGAGTCACAAAGTGTTGCAAGCTTGTCTCTGCTGTTAAAACAAACTGTGTGCAACTTGCTGCTGTTTAGTATTTGATTGGACAGAGCATTCTTTTTTATCCCTTCATGATGATGGATTTCTTCTAGTGTGATCACAATGATTATACGCAGGGTCTGGTGAGTTTCTGTTCTACCTTGATATCCATTAATCATACTTGTGAAATCTATACTGAACACACCTAAGTCACTGCTTCTGTCTAAGTAGTTTCTGAATCTTAATATGTCATTGGTCTTGGTTATACATTACAACAGCCAGAAACTTAATGTTTGTATTTGTCTACTCTAAACAATTGTCTCTTAAACAGCTAATAATCTTTTCTTCTGATTTAGCACACGTGATTAATCCCTTAAATGACTCAAGGTTGATTCTTTTCTCTGATACACTGTGTATCATGGACTGGTGAATGGGTTCTTATTTGGAAATCTCATGCAGAAATGTTGTACCTTTACTGAGTGGCAGTTATGTCACTTCACTGGGAAATGAAGCCCATATCTTTCACTATGAAAAATATCTGGATTCAATTCACAGATTTACACAAAATATTTTTCATTTAACCAAAGTATTTGACCTACATTTATGTGCCTATAGTTATTTGATGAATACAATTTTAATGCTTTAAAATGTGTCATAACTTAAATTTTTATCATAAATTCACATATATATTAGAGTTTTGTTTCCACATATGATACTATGTATTTTGTCTTCTATTCTTTATTATTCTCTTGACTTTTTTGAGAATAGTACATATGTGTTTCTATTAACATGTTCTATATTCAACATACTACTTTTTATGGATTTATGGAATGTTTAAATAAAATAAAAATACAAATATGAAGGAATAAACTTTATCTGATCTTCATTCATCAAACACCTGAAATAAGTACTTCAAAATGACTCATGTCCATTACATTGCTCTTTTGAACGAAAAGGAAGTATAATCAAAAAAGGAGTAAAAGAAGTTACTGATTTGACTTACAGGCCTAGTCTTTGGAAGACTTGATATTAGAGTGTTCACACATTTTGGTATTGTTCTTATTCTGATCTGTAAAATTTACAAAGTACAGATTCTTGATTTTTTGTGATATTGTTGTGATGGTTGTGAAGGTTCCCTTGAGACCAGCAGTGACAATGCTGTTCCTCCTATTTACATCACGAAGTACAATCGCTTTGTGGACAACATCTTGGAAAGAATAAATAGGATCCTGAGGAAGAATTATGACCCTGTTAATGTCCATCTTCATAATAATAATAATAAGAAGAAGAAAAACAGTAACAGCAAGCATGATAGCAACAAGAACAACAAGAAGAGGAGGAGACATCCAACTGCCAGTCAGAACGGAAACAGGAGACCTGGTCACAGGTCGGAAGACATCGCACAATCAACCACGTAATACTGATAATGATTATTATGATTACAAACACAGGCACAGATTTTATTTCACTATAAGAACCTCTTGTAAATTCACAGTAATAATCCTGAGGCCTCTTAAATAACACATAAGCATGAAATAAATTATCAAGTTTACTATAAACTTGGCATGTTATGTTAATGAAATGCAAATGAACAGGACACACATTTTTATATCAGCTGATGATAGTAATTCTATGACATTTTGCCAATAAGTAGCCAAATTAACAAAGTGTATAACTACACTGTGATTCAATTACAGTTTACTTTAAAAAACAGTAACAAGACATGATGTGTAATGAATGATGATGTTGGTGGTGATGATGATGATGATGATAATGATAATGATAATGATAATGGTACACCATGCAAGTAAAATTATTCTTTCCTACGCTTATTTCTTATGTTTTCCTACATATATGTTGCACTTTGTGGATAAAATCATTGATTAGACCACAGTTTCTAAATAAGGCCCTCTCTTTTCCTATCATAAAACTTGCGTCACATTAGATATCCAGTACACTATAGAATTGAGTATTTCTGATTCCAAATATACTCAACTGGACCAGTTTTTAATCAGTGTTAAGCACGGTCAGCTGAATTTAAATGTTTCTCCTCAGTCACTGTAAAATGTGTTTGGTTTTCATTAGCCCTATTCCATTAAAATTACTTCTCTAATATCTGGCTAGTCCTATACAAAAATATTTCTCTTTGCAAAAGAAGATTAGTTCTTTCAGATTGTGACAGGGTTGTCAATAGTATGAAGTTGTGGTAAAATACTGACTTATTTGGTTTTCCGTATATTTAAACAATCAGAAAAGTTGGATTTTTTGCTCAGAATGAAGTTCCATTGTTAAAAACAGTATTTGATTATAATCAGTTCACTGATGCATAACTAGTCACAGTTTATCCTTTTTGCACTGTACACTCCAGCATGCAAAATTACATTAAAGTACCAGCATTAAAAAAAATTGTTTGATGTAGCAGTTCCATGGTTAGGAACCATAAAATGTTGTCATGATTCTTACATTGAGCATTTGATGCTAATCATGAGTTGTCACTATTTTAGAAGTCAAAGATGGGAATTAACAATGAACCAACTCACGTTTACAATATTAACCTTGCATGGCACAGTGCTGGGGGAGAAATAGTAATTTATAACATTGGATATTTCTCAGCAAAGCTGTAGAAGCAACAGTGAATGAGTCGCTGGCAGCCATCTCAGCACAGCTGATAGCAGAACATCCTGAAGTGGAACAAGTGACACTTGTCTATATCAACTCTACTAATCCAGCTGTAACACATACTAATGCTGCTGGTGCAACCACAGAACTAGCAACAACAAAACGGTCATCAGATGATGGAATGATAAGTCGAGCAAGGCCGCAGCAGCATGACCATAACAAAAACAGCAAAAAGAAAACAAAGAAAGACAAGGTATGTCAAATACATTCTTCAACTTGTTAGGCTCCAAGTTTAAGAGGGTTCCAAATCTTTTTTAGGAAACGTTTCAGAAAGAATTTAACATGCATTTTAGCTGTGAGGCACATACTTTTAAATATGTCCATTTTATTGGTTTTGATGTACATTTTCTGCATGACAATTGTATGACAGATCTCGACAGCAATTAATATGCTACATAGTCATAAATTTTATGGTTGAAAAGTTAATCAGCAGAAAAAACAAGTTACAAAGCACAGAGGCATAAACTATTAACTATTTTTATTTTGTAAATATAGACAACATTGAAAAGTAGTGCCAAAATTTTACAGTGTAATGAAATTTACATTTCATGACATATACT
>Ga0209737_10001010_pt1 | contig 21136 bp, 19 predicted proteins | sample TergutCu122P3_FD_187284 | JGI IMG/M metagenome (GOLD analysis project Ga0209737, IMG submission 187284) | Cubitermes ugandensis P3 segment gut microbial communities from Kakamega Forest, Kenya - Cu122 P3 (SPAdes) (version 2) | ecosystem: Host-associated > Arthropoda: Insects > Digestive system...
CTATTGTCCTTCGTCTTTAACCGCCGTTTCGCTCTCTGGCTCGGGCAGTTTTAAGGGTATGGACAATATAATTACCTCAACATTTGATGCCACCATTTCGGGTTCGGGCGATATGAGAGGCGATGTAGAATGTACAAACTATTCTGCAAAAATTTCCGGTTCGGGTAGTATGAGAGGAAATATTGTGTGTCAAAATTTTTCTTCAAGAATTTCCGGCTCGGGTGAAATTAGCGTTACAGGCAGCAGCACAGATGCAGATATTACTATTAGCGGCTCGGGTGATTTTAAAGGTTATGAATTCAATATCAAAAACGCTGATATTAACATAAGCGGCTCGGGCAGCGCAAATGTTTGGGTTACAGACAATTTAAAAGCAAAAATTTCTGGTTCGGGCAACATAAACTATAAAGGAAACCCACAGGTTAATTCCACCATTTCGGGTTCGGGAAAAATAAAAAATGTGAACTAAGTCCATATAAAATATAAAAACTAAACGCAACACATTTCTAAAAATGTGTTGCGTTTTAGAAATCTTAACTCGTTTAATTATCAATTCTTTACGACCTTTTTAGTTATGGTTTCTTTGTCTGTTTTTAATTTGATAAAATAAACTCCTTCAACGTAATTTTGCATATCTATTCTTATTCTGGTGGCGTTATGTTGTGTTGCGGAAGCCACTTTTACACCTATTGCATTGGTGATTTCATACGATTGTATCGGAACGGTACTCTCTACAATAACCTCATTTTTCGTTGGATTTGGATAGATTTTGACAAAAGAATTTTCCAAAACCTTAGAAATACCAGAGGACAACATCGAAATTTCTACCTCATACGGCTTGATGTTTTCGCGATTACCTACGTTATCTGTGGCGATACAGTAAAATCTGTATGTAGAATTGAGATTGCCAACAAACGCCGCCGATGTTTCGGTGGTGTTGTATTGCCATATCAAAAATTCCTCTTCGCTGTTTTCGCTAACATATATGGTATAGTTACGAACACCTGAGCCGTCATCTGTGCCGTGCCACGAGATAATATAAGTTGAATCGTTTTCAGTTGATTGGAAACTCATTGTGCTTACGGGTTTTATCGTGTCAATGGTATTGATAAAGACATTGGTAGCGATTGGCTCGTTGAGGTCGAAGATTATATGTGCCTGATTTTCGATAATATCGCCGTGAGTAACGGAAGGCAAAAGCCCGATTCTGTAAGTGAAATTGCCCTCGCCAATGGGCGGCTCTGTGTTTGGATAGAGAACGCCCAAAAACGGACTTTCGGTTAAATCCATTGTTACAGGGTCGAATGCTATAAAATGACAGCGAATAATGCCTGTTGTCTTATCGAAAGTAGCGGTAATGCGGACGATTATATTTTCGCCATTATCCCGCATATCAATATCTTTTGAAAACTCCGTTATGTTTGGAATTGCTTCGACAGTGATATCACGAAATGTAAATGTACCGAAACTAAACTCTTCAGGATTGAATTTTGTTAAATCCAATGTGTCTATTATCAAAATCTCCTGCGCAGGCGCTGTGGCTTCTTCTGGGTCATTTTCACAATAAACAGTGTAATTAAGATAACGTTTTTTCTGGATGTAGTTTTGTTCACCATAGCCGGATACACCTATAATTTCGTTGGGGTCAAAAGAATTTGCTGTTTGAATAGATAATTCTGAATTTGAAGGGCTGCCTAGAGGAGGAAATTGCCTCCGACAATCTACTCCTCCAAAATAACGAGCTCCAAGTCCTCCTATAGAATTAACTATTATATCAACCCATGATATTACAATGGGGCCTGCAATGGTCCATGAGCTAATAGCAGAAGCTCCATCCATAACGCAACCAACGGCCAAAAATGATGTGTTCCACAATAAACTACCTAAGCCGACCTTTCCTGTAGCTATTCCATCTAAATTATTTACCCAATATCTAAGATCAGAAATGCAACCGTAAATTGGAATATACCCTTGAGCCATTTGAGCAACATTTTGATCTATCATTGTTCTCATACATTCGTGATATCGCGGATTATTATTTTCTAACTTTCTCAAATTATTTGTATTTGAAACATTAGGTATTTCTGAGGGTTCGTCTATCCACACTTTGAATTCTATTGACTGACTTGTCTTTATCCGAATTCGGAGTTCTCCTGTAAAAGTAGGAGGTATTTTAGAAATAACTAATGGATATGCTTTACAGGCAAAGGGCTGGTATTGAAATTCATTTGATTTAATAAAAATATCACGAGACAATATTTCTTTTTTTACTGTATCGTTGATTTCAAAAACTAATTTAGAAGGATATATTTCGATGTTCAAAAATTCTACATCTACACTAGGAACATCTGAAAATACGATCCATAGAGGCACATAAACGGCATCTATATTTCCATTATTCCCATAACTTATCGTGTAAGTTTGCCACCTATCTACAAGCAATACATTATTTCCTATTATTTCCGCCCAAACTTCTGGTTCCCTTGTTTCTTCAACAGTATATGCCTCTGTTAAAATAATTTCACCAAAAGTTGTATTGTCAGTAACTATAATATCATATAAACCCATTTCTTGGTCTAACAAATTAAATACTACTTCCAATTCGCCATAGTTAATTAACCTTATATCTGTGCCAACTATTTGATTTTCGCCGTTTGTTAATATTACTTGTGTGCTGTCAGTTAAACCGCCACCATAGAAAATAACTGTTGCAGTTCCACCATTTCCGCCTCTATTACTACTTATTGACCTAATCCCCACTTTTTCAACATAATGCGTTATGCTATCGGTAAATTGCGGATTGCTTGCAATAAGTTTCACAGGATACGCCCCTGCCTCCTCATAAGTATGCAGCGGATTTACTTGGGTGCTTGTTGTGCCATCGCCAAAATCCCAGAGATATGTATCGGCATATATGCTTGTGTTTGTAAAAGTTACTTCCGACAAACCGACTATATGAGTAAAACCAATCTCAACAGGTCGATAGAAATTTTGAGAATATACACTGCTCCAAAAGCCGTACTTGTCTTGAAAACGAAAATGTATAGTGTTTGTTGCTTTTGTAACACTGCTTATATCAATGCTGTCAAGAATAACAAATGTTGCTGTGCTGTCTATTGCGATTGTGCGTACATCGTTGCGGTTATCGTTCAACCAATATTCGCCCAAAACCAACGCATTATCACTTTGCGGTAATCTAAACTTTTGGAAGTATTGCGATATTGTGCTGCTCCATTGTCCTCTATTATCTTTAAAACGAATATTGAAAACGTGCAAACCAACATCTACCTGATTACATTCTATCGCTGCTTGCAAATGGTATATGCTTGTTGGCGAGATAGATACATTTACTTTTGACGAATAATCATCGTTAAACCAATATTCGTATTCAGTTAGCAATATTTCGCCATAACTTGGAATTGTTATTTTTTGGAAATATTGCGACACTGTGCTACTCCAATTTCCTGCATTATCTTTAAAGCGAATATTGAAAATGTTTAAACCAACATCTATTTGACTACATTCTATTTCCGTCTGCAACTGATATGTGTTTACAGGGGAAATAGATATATTTGTTTTTGCAAAATAGTTGTCGTTAAACCAATATTCGTATTCGGTTAGCAGAGTTTGCCCTGATAAAGAGGAAACTGCCAAAACATAAAAAACGAAAAATATTATCTTTTTCATAATAGAATATTTTATTAGAATCTGTTAAATTTTATTTTTTTAACCCCTCCGCTTCGCTCGTCCCCTTAAAAATAAGGGGACAGTTGGGTGCTACTTATTTTAAATTTATCTACAAATATTTTTGTTTGTACTTTCCCAACTCTCCCCTTTTTTTAAAGGGGAGTACCGCGATAGCGGGGAGGGGTTAAAAAATTATCTGTCTTGTGCGGTAACAGTTATATCTATACGCAATTTTCCTTCGTTGTCCGCTTGCGAAGAAATTGAATTTGCGCGAATATTCGGATTAAACGGTATAGAGCCGTCTTTATATGGTATTGTGCCGCCATAAATACCAATATCTGTACCATCTGCTCCTGCATTTTTGCAGGGCGATGTCTCTTTTATCTGATATGTTCCGCTTTCAAATGTATCATTAAAATCTTGATTTACTAAATTATTTGCACCAACGTTTGTACCGTTAGGAAATGTTAAATTGTCTGTAAAGGCATTGTTATTAAAAACATTATTAGCACCTAAATTAGCAAGATTTCTTATATAATTATTTTGTACAATACAATTGCCTATTCCGATAGAAGTTGTATAACTTGAATTGAAAACATTATTAAGTATAAAAGAATTTTTTATATTACTTATATAAATAGTAGGAGAAAATATAATATTATTTTCTATAAAGATTGTGTGTGGTAGATTTGCTGTTAATGTACTCATATCTATTCTAAAAGAACCAGATATATTATTTTCTCGTATAAATATATTTGAACTTCCTGAATAAATATCAATACTAATAAAAGAAGTAGAACGAAGATTATTTCTAATCAATTTAATATTTTGTACTGCACTATTGTCTCCAAGAATAATTTGATTATTAATTCTACAACCTGTAAGCAAACTGCCATTTGCATTCTCTGTAAAAGTAATACGTCTGTTAATTTCAGTTAGAAAAGATGTTTGTAGAGCATTTATATCCCAACCTACACCAACAAGAGCCAACTTTTTGTCAATGACAAGGTCATTTTCAAGTTGGATTAAACCCGCAGGCAGATAAATAGTATCGCCCGCAACGGCATATTGCATTGCCGTATCCAAAGAGTTATAAAACTCCGTTCTTGTTCCATTCTGAACGTTGAACACCTGTTGCGCCTGCACACTCATAATGCTACACAACATACAAATCGAAAAAGTTTTGAGGTTTTTCATAAAAAATTAATTTGTTAGTTAATATTATTTTTTAAAATTTAAAACACGGACTAAACTAATCCGTAATTGAGGTATTAGGAGACCGTAGCTCAAATAAGTAAAGCCCGCATTCCGCGAGCGTAATACTTATTTCTGAGCAAGAAAGTCCCTAATTTTCAATTACAAGAAATAGTTAAACGCTAAAAAACACGCTGTATTTTTTAATAAAAATACTGTGCAAAGATATGAAATATTTTTGAATAATATATAATATTTACAAAAAAAATAGAAATAAAAATTACACTTTTATCTCTACATTTTAATCATTAGAAAGAATTTCCTCTTAAAAAGTCCTCTGTGTTCATACGTTTTTTGCCTGCAGGCTGCAAATTTTTTATATGCAAAAAGCCGTCTGATACAGCAATTCGTAGAGACGCGATTAATCGCGTCTCTACATCGATAATAATTTTTCCAAATTCAAAATTATGCTCGGCTTTTTCTGCCTCTGCCTCAAAAACCTTGTATGTGATTTCATTGTGCTCAAACCAAGCGGCAGGGTAGGGTGATAGTCCGCGCACAAAATTCTGTAAATCAACGCATTGCTTTGAAAAATCCAAACGGCAATCTTCTTTAAAAATTTTTGGTGCAAGTTTCAGATTTTGGCAAAATGGTTGCGGTTTTTCGGTTATTTTGCCTTGTTCAAGCAATTTTACTGTTTCAACCACCAAATCCGAGCCGATTTCCATAAGTTTGTCGTGCAGCGTTCCCGCGTTGTCATTTGGCTGAATATCAACACTTTGCTGCAAAATAATATTTCCTGTATCAATTTCGTGCTGCAAGAAAAAAGTTGTTACGCCTGTGGTAGTTTCGCCGTTGATAATCGCCCAATTAATCGGCGCAGCACCGCGATATTGCGGCAAAAGCGAAGCGTGCAAATTTATTGTGCCGAATTTTGGCATATTCCACACCACCTCGGGCAACATTCTAAACGCTACAACTATCTGCAAGTCAGCGTTTAATGCTCTTAATTCTTCCAAAAACTGTTCGTCTTTGAGTTTTTCGGGTTGTAGCAATTTTAAATTGTGCTGCAACGCAAAGTTTTTCACAGGCGAGAACTGAATTTTATGCCCGCGCCCTGACGGCTTGTCGGGCATTGTAACCACACCGACAATTTCACAGCCGCTTTCAAGCAGTTTTTCAAGCGGACGAACAGCAAAATCGGGCGTACCCATATATACGATTTTCATATCTTTTTTTCCTTCGGCTTTACAAGTTGCAAAATTACATAAAATCGGCAAAATTCAATTGAGTTTTGCCGATTTTATTATTTTATTTGTAAAATTAGATTATAAATCAAACTCAACAATGGTGTTCCAACCAAAAGTATCTTCTTTTTCGCCGTATTGAATTCCGCGCAAATAATCGTAAAGCATTTTGCTTTTTTCGCCCGGCAAGCCATCTTTTGAAATAATATATTCCTTTTTTTCATCAACATCAACAATTTTGGAAATCGGGCTGATAACCGCTGCTGTGCCGCACGCGCCCGCTTCTTCAAATGTTTCGAGTTCTTCAATAGGAATTGGACGTTTTTCAACTTTCATACCCAGATGTTCGGCAATTTTCATCAAAGATGCGTTGGTAATAGAAGGCAAAATTGAGTCAGATTTTGGCGTTATGTAAGTGTTATCTTTTATACCAAAAAAGTTTGCAGCACCGCACTCTTCGAGATATTTTTTCTCTTTTGCATCTAAATAGAACATTTGCGAATAGCCGAGTTTTTGCGCTTTTTCGCCAGCAGCCAAGCTCATAGCGTAGTTTGCTCCGATTTTGATATTACCTGTTCCACAAGGCGCAGCGCGGTCAAATTCGCGGCTGAGCATAAAGGGCGTTGTGGAGGTAAAACCGCCTTTGAAATAAGGACCAACAGGCGTTACAAAAATTATCAATTCGTACTCTTCTGACGGCTTTACGCCGACCATTTCAGACGTTCCTATAATAAAAGGACGAATGTAGAGCGATGCGCCGCTTTCGTAAGGCGGAATATATTTTTCGTTTAACTTAACAGTGTATAGCACCGCCTCTTTGAATTTTTCGATTGGCAGTTGCGCCATTCTTATTCCACGACAGGAAGTTTGCATACGTTTGGCGTTCTCGTCAAGACGGAAAATGCGCACTTGTCCGTCAATGCCGCGAAACGCTTTTAAGCCCTCAAACGCTGTTTGTGAATAATGCAGCACATTTGCTGCTATATGCAGATTTATTGTCCTTTTTCTCTGCATTCTCAAATCGCCCCATTCGCCGTTTTTGTAGGTACAGCGCACATTATACTTGGTCGGGTGATATGCAAAACCGAGTTCTTCCCACTTTGTTTCCATAAATTTAAAGTTTAGATATTAGAGTTTAGATTAATATTTTTTTAAATAGATACGAGATTCATTTCCAAGATTAAAAATCAAGTCAAAAATGCTTAAATTTTCTTGAAAACCAAATTTATCTGAAAATACTTGATAATATTCTTTCAAATTGAAAGGCAAATTTACAAAATTTTTCTTGTTTGAGAACAAACTTCGCAAATCCAAATCGTTTTTGTTGATAACTTTTTCGTAACTATCTGATAATGAAAGATTTAAATTTTCATAATGCAACAAATTTTTAATTACAATTTGTAAGTTAATATTAAAATCAAATAAAAAATCGGACTTTTTCTCGTATAATTTTACCAATTCGTCAGCATAAAAATCAAAAAAAGGCGTTGAATTATAAGCGGTTTTTATAGCCCGCCAATGCAATGTCTGCCAATCGGAATGATTAGAGATTTTTATGTCTTTTATCAAGCACTTTTCTTTTGGATTTTCTATTGGAATAATCAAACTCTGAATTCCCTGTGAAGTGGCTATGTAACAGCGATTTGCGAGTGTTTGCTTGGTGTAATTAGCAAAAATTTCTACCTCGCAATCATAATTCACAAGATAGTAATAATACGCAATTGGCGCAGCATAACAGAGCGGAAGAAAAACCATTTTTTCACTTCCATTTTAGCGTTTCAATCAGATGTATGATGTCCTGATTGATGTAGTTGGCAACAGGCAAAATAGAGTCGTAGTTTGGCAGATTGTTGAAATACAGTGCGCCACGCAAAAAATGCCTTGTGCTGTCGGTGATAAAAAACTGCACAGGCGAGGCAGCGTTGCCCGTAATTTTGTACAAAACACCATAAACTTTGGTGTTGTCGTTGGCATAATAATCTTCCAAAATTGCATTCGCTTTGATTGAATGTTTGTAGGCAAGCGTGCGACACTCTTCCGAAACAACTGCAAAGGTATCAACATTAATAGAAAAATAACTCAAATGAATTCTGCCGTTGAGTGAATTGTAATCTATGTTAATACCTTCCGTTTCTCCATCATAAGGTGAAATTTTAGCATATTTAGACATTTCAAAACTGTATTCGTTTTGCTCTACTCTCAAATATTCGTGTGCAGGCAAGTCGATACGGAAATATTCGTATGGTTTCGGATTAATTCTTTTTCCGCAAGAAAACAAGAAAACCGCTGATAGTGAAATGATTATAAGTTTTTTCATATCACACCATCCTTTCTATGTTCCACACAAACGCGCGAACACCGACTTCGGGATTGCGTTTGTCGAGTTTGACAGTAGTTTTGAGCAGTTCATCAACTCGCTCGTCTTCAACAACGCACATAACGGCAGAGTTCAGTTCGGGCCAAGTGTGCGTGCCTCTGTGCGGCTGTCCGCCGTTTGTACCTCTGCCTTGCACCTGCTCAAAGAGCGTAAAGCCCATTATTCCGAGTTGGTCGAGCATATACTCAACACGCTCAGTGTTTGCTTGGTTGAATATTATAAATACTGATTTCATTTTATTTAATAATTAATGTTTAATGATTAATTTTTACTGTTTTTTCGCCGTTCCATTTAAAGAGTTCGGTTTTGTATTCCCAGTCCCATTTGCTGTAATCGCAAGGGTCGCCTTTTTCGGGCGGAGTACCTTCTTGAGTAACTTTTACAAGAAGGTTATAAATTCCGCCGCTGTTTTCGGAGGGAACAGATAATGATTCTGTGTAAGAAACTCCACAGGCATCGCTAACAGACATTGCAACTGGCAGTTCAACAAGTTTTTTCTTTTCTTCGAGCCACGCAAAATAGAAGTCGCTTAAAGGAAACATACAGGCACCGCCGCCGATGCTCAAATGCACAACGTGTTTTACATTTTCCAACGAAACATTGTCAATTATTTTTGCATTATTAAACATAGCACCTTCCATACCAAGTTCATAATTTTTTCTGTCGACAATTTTGCCGTTGTCAATGGCTTTGACAGTGCCTTTGAATTTATAATCGGAAAAACTGTTAATGCCGAACACAAATTTTACGTTACCTCGTCGCAGTTGTTTTGAACTCAATGAGTTAGACCAAAGCCAGCCCTCGCGATTTGTGCCGTCTGTGGTGGTTACATAGAGCCATTGTCCGCGCACGCCGTCTATTGACGTTTCTTCACCATTATGTATGGCGTTGATAACAATTTCCTGTCCTGCGGGAAATTTGTAAATTATTTCCTCTGTTGTGGCAGGTCTGACGCGAATATTTGCTACATCTGCATAGATATAATATTTTTCGCCAACACACAAATAAGTATGACCATAAAAACAATCTTCCTGTGCAGAAAGATTATTTATACACAAAATTATTATTAATATTAACAGAATTTTTGATTTCATATTTGTTTTATAAACCGCAAAGTTACAATTTTTTATTATTTCCACCAATTTACCCAAAGTTTTTGATATTCCTTTTCTGCTTTTTCTCTTGTTTTTTCGTCGCAAGATTCTATGTATTGATAACCGTTAGACATCCTGTCGAAAAAAGGTCCCCAGCCGATTGAGTGGTAATTTTCAGCACGGAAATATTCTTGTCCATCATTCCAACTGCCCGGAAAAACAGATGTAGAATTGCCCCAGCGTGTCGTTAGTTTTGTGGCATCGGTATTATAACTTTTCCAAGTTCCTGAAAATTCGACAACAAGTGGTAAAGAAACGTTGCCTTTATAATCAGGATGTGACGAAGGGCTTTTGCCAACATCTATGTAAATGTCGTAATTTTCGAACCACCAGATTACAAACTCCCCTTCAAATTCTCCTGTTTTCGATTGATTTTTATCCTCGTAGAAACGATATTTTCCTGTAATGGCACCTTCGTTTTCTTCAAATGTTATATTTTGTACTTCCATTATGCCTTTGAAGTCGCAAATAATATTTTTCACTTTCGATTTTCCGATTACTTCGTATTCAGTTTCACTTATTCTGACGGTTGATAAAAAGACAATTCCCATTTTTTGTTGATTACCGCCTATCTTTCCGAAAAAATCTCTTTCTTGACCCCAAAGCTTGGAAATATCAATGCTTTTATACTTGATTTTTTCTTCATTCATCGGATTTGTCTCAATCTCGTTTTGAATGTTTTGTTCCGTTTGTTTTTTCGTTGCCTGTCCGCAACCGCTTGTGGTTACTGCAAGAATGCTTAAAATTAGAATTGTTTTTTTCATTATGATTTTATTTTAGTTGTTTATCAAGTTTCACTTTTTATGCAGAGCAATAATCTGTTCTGTCAATTATAGTTAAATGCCATTTATCTTCTTTAAAAGTCAAGAAAAATTTAAAATAATAACCATCTTTTCCTAATACAATTATTTTAAAATGACGGTTTTTTTCAAGAATTTCAATTTTTTGAATCTGTTTGACCGACCAAAAACCGGCTTCCAAATATTCATTCATATTTTTGGCAGTTCTTGAAAGCATTTTGTCGGTGCTTGTGGTATCACAATATATTCCGAAAGGTTTATTCCATTTTTCTGTATCGCAACTGAATTTCGGCAGTTTTTCAAAATTGATTTTATAGTCGATTTTCAAATCTGTGTAGTAAGGATAATATTCAGGCACGGGGCTGTTGAACGATATTTTATCAAAAAAATCAAAAACGTCCATTACGCCCGGTTTGTGCATAATTGCAATCCCAAAATCTTTTAAGATGAGGTTGTTTAATGTTTCTTCGTCCTTGTTTTGATAGGCTTTTATCGTTTTGATTATTGTTGCTTCCAAGCCGTCCGCCGTCCATTCTTTGATTTTCACTCCGTCTTTGTAAGTTTCTGTTTTATACAGACCTTCTGCGTCGTCTGAGTCATCAAAATATTTCCATTCACCGTGTTCTTTGCCGTCTTTGTAATGTTCAACAATTCTTATGTTATGGTCATTCGTTATCCATTCGCCGTGTTTTTTGCCATATTCGTAATTTCCGACACGGTGAATACCGGGTCCGGAACTTTCGTATTTACCGTGAAACTTGCCGTCTTTCATTTCCCACTGTTCTTCCATACAGTCCCAACAACCCTGCTCTTTCTCATTTATGGCTTTTCCGCTGAACGGCACATTGTTAAAGTAATAAATGTCGCCTTTTTTCTGTAATTTTTCGAGTGTAATTTCCGCAGGCATTTCCTCGTCTTTCTGCAATTCGCTGAAATAGATTTTTCTGTCTTCACGATTTATGTAATATTGGGGAATTTCCGAAGATGTCCGTTTAAACGTGTCGTTCACAAAAACGCCAAAGCCGAAACCGCAGTTGCAATCGTCTTCCTGTTTGACTGTCAGCGTATTTTTGCCAAATTCAAAATGCAGAATGCAATAGTCCTCAAAACCGTCGAAAAGAAGTTCTTTGAATGTGGCTTTTCCGTTTTTTATGGTTATTCGTCCGTCAATCGTACCGCTGTTGTACGATGGCGCACCTCTGTTTTTTTCTAAATAAAACAATGCGGTGTTGTCTGTTTCGGGATAAATATAAACCACGCCGCCAGCCCCTTCGGAATCGCCGCCGAATTTATAAATACCACCGTATTGCCGAATATTTTCTTCTGCCTGTTTTTTTGTTCCGCAACTGCTTGCGAATAGTGCAAAAACGCTTAAAATGATTGATAATTTTTTCATTATGATTTTATTCTATTGAGTAGTTTTTGCTTCTGTCGAATTGTTTAAATGAAATTTTTCCAAAATCTTTTGTTGTTTTTATTTCCGTTGTCATATTGTCGGGGTCCAATCTGTCTATAATATCACCGCCATCTCTGTGTAAATACCAATCTTTGTCTTGCTTAGAATATTTGAATGTGATAATTCTTGTCCATAATTCTCTACTGCCACCCATATTTTCAACTGAAAAATAGCCGTTTTTGATTACTACTTGCTGAAAAGGGTCGCCCATCGCACCGCCTTCGTAAGAATGAGAAACTACGTTATCATTGCGAGCGGCAAGTTTAAAGGTGCCATCTGCTTGTCCCAAAAGAATTAAAAGTGCTCTCACTTCATTCGGAACCATAGCATCCTCATCTTCAAATTCTCCTTCTTTATGTAAAACCACAATTTTATCTTCATATTTGTCGAGATTCAGGTCGCCCAATGTTGTGGATAGAATTGTAAAACCCTCCATAATAAGTTGAGTTATCGGATTTATCCATTCTTTGATTTTTTTATCGTCTTTGTAGGTTGTGATACTATGTACAACATCTTCGTGGTCAAGATATTTCCACTCGCCCTGTTTCATATCGTTGATGTAATTTCCGACAGTCCGTTCGCCCGAATCCATAAAAATCCATTCGCCGTGCTTCTTACCATCTCTGTAATTTCCGTTTGTTGCCCCATATCCTCGATATGAATAAATGCCGTGAAACTTACCATCTTTCATTTCCCATTCTTCTACTTCTTCATAATTTCCATCATTTGTTACTTTTCGGGCAATGCCGCTATATGGCGCATTATTCAAGTAATAAACATCGCCTTTTTGCTGCAATTCTGCGAGTTCGATTGCTGTCTCAACTTCTGCTGTTTCAACGATAGTTTCCTGTTTTTTCGTTGCTTGTCCGCAACTGCCTGCGATTAGTGCAAAAATGGTTAAAATTATAATTGATTTTTTCATTATTTTCAAAAATATATTAGGTGTTAAAGTTTAATGATTATTCCACTACAAAAACACAGGTAGCCCAATGCGACTAACTATCTTGGGAAAGTATTTGTTTTACGCCATTCTTCCAAAGTGCAGCACTGCCATTTCTATCACTTTCTGCTCCTGCCACATATACATCATTACCCGATACAAAAACGGAACTGCCTGACGAATATACATTGGAAAGTTTTTGTTTCTCTCCGTTTTTCCAAAGTACAGCATTTGGCTCATTATTTTCGCTTTCAGACACTGTAACATACACATCGTTGCCTGATACAAAAACGGAATTAGCACCCGATGTGCTACTGCTAAGTGTTTGTTTTTCTCCATTTTTCTAAAGTGTTGCAGAATATTTGTTCTGCGTGCGTTCACCTCCTGCTACATATACATCATTACCCGACACAAAAACGGAATTTGCCACAGAATATTCATCAGAAAGTTTTTGTTTCACACCGTTTTTCCAAAGCACAGCCAAAGCCACATCGCCCTCATATTCTCTTCCTGCTACATATACATCATTACCTGACACAAAAACGGAATTTGCCTCAGACCAAAGCAAATTAGAAAGTTTTTGTCTTACTCCATTTTTCCAAAGTACAGCCACAACACCATCTCCCTCATTTCCACTTCCTGCAACATATACATCTTTACCTGATACATAAACGGAATTTGCCTCGTGCCCATCAGGAAAATTTTGCTTAATTCCGTTTTTCCAAAGTGCAGCACTTATTGTCATTTCTGTTTCCCAGCCGACTATATATACATCATTACCCGATACAAAAACGGAATTTGCCACAGACCAATTGCGTTCTTTTAATAGTAATTTTTGTTGAACTCCGTCTTTCCAAAGTTTGGCAACAACTGATTCGTGTTCATACCCAACTACATAAACGCCTTTTCCGCCAGTAAACAACGGTTCTTCGCCTTTGCAACCTGTAAATAGTATTACTGCAAAAAGCAACAAAATTGCAAATAAACTTTTTGTTTTCATCTTTTTATATTTTTAATGATTAATGATTAATTATTTGGCGCAAAAGTTACAAACTTGCGCGAACAGGGGACATTTTTATCATTTTGTCTATCTATTTAAAATATCAATACTCTGCTTTAATTCATTTATGCAGTCTTGAATGATGGGTAAAATTTCATTAGTTTGTTCTTCTTGTGATTTTGTAAGAATTTTTTCATATTGACTTTTTGTTGTTCCTTCCATTATTTTTTCCACAAAGCAAGTACAATATTCTTTCGTAATTTGCGGATAATTTATCGCAGTTGCCCCAACATCTCGCATACAACTTTCTATTAAAGCATCTCTATCTTTCTGTGTCCATTCCAAGTTTCTACTTCCGATTTTATATCTGTCAGAATCTCGTTTTATTAAGTCATAGGAACCATTTAAGATTAAGATTATAGAACAAACTTTCATTAAAGTTCCGAATTTTTTTAATGATTCTTCGTGTCGTTTCTTCGCATATTCGTTTTTGAATTTAGGTTTATATAAACGAAATGAGTACAAAAACATAAATAATCCCCCAAAAAAAGAGGTCACTCCAAAAATATAAGGTAAGTAGTTAATCATTTATTTCCTTTTTTTATTATTATTACTGAAATAGTTATTGCAATAATAGCAGTCAAAATCAAAATTTCTTTTTTCCCAAATACCCCAATCTGTTCAAACAATAAGTATGCCGAAAAGGCAAGTCCTAAAATTATTGAGAAAAAAATAACGGCTATTCTTTTATAATCATAAAGTTTCATATTATTGATTTTTTAAATTTATTAACCAATGATTAGTGCTTAATTTAATCATTAAACACTAATCATTAATCATTATTATTCAATCTTTTATCTGCATAAAAATAAACTCTTTTCTCTGTTTTTCGACCTTGTTACGCTCGCCGTGGCGGGACATTGCGGCGTAGAGGACGGGGACGATAACCAGCGTTACGATGGTGGCGAAGGTTAAGCCGCCGATAATTACAATGCCGAGCGGCACCCACATTTCCGAGCCGTCTGAACGAGATAGCGCCATTGGCAACATACCGAGAATTGCCGTTACGGCGGTCATAAGCACGGGGCGCAGACGACTTTCGCCCGAAAGCGCGATTGCCTCGTTGAGTTCGTAACCCCTGTCGCGCATCAGGTTTATGTAATCCACAAGCACGATACCATTCTTAACCGCAATGCCGACAAGCAATATCAAGCCCAGCATACCAACCATTTCCAAATCAATACCTGTGATATAAAGTGCCAACATCGCACCCGAAATAGCAAACGGAATTGAGCCAATTAATATGATAAATGGCTTTGAGAAACTCTCAAACTGCGATGCCATAACGATATAAACAAGCAAGATAATGAGCAGCATAAGCGTTCCCATATCGCGCTGCATTTCTTGTTGGTCTTGGTAAGTTCCGCCTATATTTATCAAAACGCCCTGCGGTAAATCAATTTTACTTATTTGCTCTTTTACCGAAACTGCCAATTTAGAAAGGTCAGTTCCTTCGGGATAAACACTAACCGAAACAATTCTTTGACGGCGTTTGTGGTCAATAGTCGGCGGCGACCAAAATTCTTTAACCTTGCCGAGTTCTTTAACTTTGATGAAACCACCCATTGGGTTTTGTTGTGTTGGCGGCGTTTGCAAAGTCATTTCTTCAATTGCTGTGATAGAATTTCGATTATTTTCCTGCAAACGAACAACAATATTATATTCATCGCCGTCCTCTTTCAAAAAGCCGGCAGGGAAGCCATTAATGCGATTACGGATTGCCATAGAAACCTGCGCAGCACTCAAACCTGAACGTGCAAGTTTTTCTTTGTCGAAATCAATCTGCAATTCTGCGCGGTCTTCTTCGCGGGAAACAATGATATTGCGCGCGCCTTCCACGCTGTCTTTCATAAGATTTTTAATTTGCTCGGCAACGCTGTTTGTCACCTCAAAATCATAACCATAAATCTCAATATCAATGGTGTTTTGCTGTCCGCCCATCATACCGCCTGTGGTAACCGAATAGTTAATCACTTCGGGATATTCTTTGAGATGCTGACGGAATACCTCTGCAATTTCAAATATGGTGCGGTTGCGGTCTTGTTTCTTTGAAGCACGCATTAACATTGAAATTTTATTATTTGTTGCAGTTGAAAATAGTGCAGAGAAACCCGAATCCTCACTCGCGCCTGTCGAGGTGGAAATCAATTCAACTTCGGGCGCAAGACGGAAAAAGTCCTTTTCTAATTCGCGGGCAACGCGCATACTCTCTTCTACCCTTGTTCCGCGCTGCAATTCGATTGTTAAATTAAGTTGCCCCATATCCTGTTCTGCCATAAAATTAACCCCAACTTTTCCTGTAAATGCAGGTAAAAATGCAAGTCCCATTAAAATAACAGAAGCAATAACCACAATCATTTTATGATTTAAACACCAACGCAGCGCATTTGCATACCATCTGTCGAGACCTGCGAGCCATTTCATAACACTTCTTTCGTACCAGCCCGCAGTTGTTGAAACCTCTTCAACATCGCCTTTTTCATTAATAAAAACCTTTTTACTTCTTAATAGAATAGATGCAAGCATCGGTGTAAGAGCGATTGACACGAGAGCTGAAACCGTGATACTGATAGAGATAATCCAGCCGAGTTCTTTAAACATAACACCTGCCATTCCGCCGAGCATTGTGAGTGGGAAAAACACTGCCACAATTACCATTGTAGATGCAATAACCGATACCCAAACTTCGTTTGTGCCATAGATAGATGCCTCGCGCGGACGAGCTCCGCGTTCGATATGCCGCGTGATATTTTCCAGCACCACAATGGCATCATCTACCACCATTCCCACAGCGATTGTTAGCGAACAGAGCGATATAACATTAATTGAACTTCCGACAATAAAGAGATAAATAAATGCTGTTACAAGCGAAATCGGAATTGCGAGCATAATGATTAACGTAGCGCGCCATTTGCCCAAAAAGAACAGCACCACCAACATCACAAAGAAGAATGCGAATATAACGGTTTCAGAAAGTCCGTTTATAGAGTTTTGAATATTCTCTGCGCTGTCGTAAATTATTTGAAACTCAATATCGGGGGGAAGATTTGGTTTAATCTCTTCCATCATTTTGCGCACCTCTTTTGCGATAGCAACGGTGTTTGCGCCTGTCTGTTTCATAATAACCAGACGTGCGCCGCTCTGTCCGTTCATTTTTTCATCAAGCGTAACATCTCTAATCGTATCGCGCACCAATGCCAAATCGCGCACAAATATCGTTTTGCCCATTCTGTTGGCAACCACAATGTCGTTTATTTCAGAACTCTGCACATATTCGCTCTGCACGCGCAGTTGGTATTGCTCTTTGCCCATTTTTACCGAGCCGGAAGCAAGATTTAGATTATTCGCCCCAATAGCCTGTCCAACTTGCTCAACGGAAAGTTTGTAGGAATCGAGTTTATTTTGGTCTAAATCAATATAAATGTATCTTTGCGGCGCACCCGAAAGCGAGATATTGCCGATGCCGTCAATGCGGTTAAGCACATTTATGAGGTTCTCTTCCAATATTTTATCTAACCCTGCGTAACTCTCTTTTGCCGTAATTGCGTATTGAAGAATTGGCATCATAGAGGTAGAAAATTTGAAAATCATTGGACGAGAAGCACCATCGGGCAACCTGTCATACACCAAGTCGATAGCAGAACGCACGTCATTGACGGACTCGGTAATGTCGCTTCCCCAATTCAACTGCAAACTGACAAGCGAAATGTTGTCTTTCGACTGCGAGGTAATTTCCTTTAACCCATTCACCGAGTTAAGCGAATTTTCCAAAAGTTTGGTTACGTTGGTTTCAATTTCCGCGCCATTCGCGCCCGGGTATGTGGTCATAATCGACACAAACGGCACCTCAATTTCGGGAAATTGGTCAATAGGCAGTTTCGTAAAAGAAAACACCCCAAACACAATGATTGCCACAAAAATTAACGCAGTGGTAATCGGTTTATCTATTGCTGATTTGTAAATAGCCATAATTATTTTTTTTGTTTAAACCCCTCCGCCTTCGGCTCGTCCCCTTAATTTAAGGGCACAATTAGGGGCTACATAAATTCAATTTATCTACTAATATTTTTGTTTGTACTTTCCCAACTCTCCCCTTTATTAAAGGGGAGTACCGCGTAAGCGGGGAGGGGTTGGGTTAAAATTATTATTGAACGTTCAACTTTACACCATCAACAAGCCGCGCTTGTCCAACAACAACAAGTTCATCGCCTTTTTGAATTTCCTCTGAAATGATTTCGGTTTTATCGTCAAAGCGTTGTCCGAGAGTTACCGAAATGCGTTGTGCCACGCCATCGCGATTTACAAACACATAACGCTCGTTTGAGCCCTGCTGTTTCAACACTGCTTGATACGGCACAACGATAGCATTGACTTTTCCCAATGACAGCGTGGTGCGGGCAAACATTCCCGGACGCAGTTTTTGGCTTGGATTTGGAATAATCACTTTTGCGGTAAATGTGTGCGTTGTTGGGTCTATTGTTGGATAAACTCTTTCGATTTTGCCTTTAAATGTCTCTTCCGGGTAAATATCGCTTTTGATTTCAAGCGGCATTCCCTCTTTTATTTGCGGAAAATGACTTTCGGGAATATTGATAAACGCCTTTAACGAAGATATTTGCGACACTTTAAGAATTGGTCTTGCAGGCGAATACATCTCGCCGTTTTCGTAGTTTTTGGCAGCAATCACGCCAGAAATTGGCGATTTTACAAAAGTGTTGCGCTGTAAAAATGCTTCCTGTTCCACCGCAACATCATATTGCGCTTTGAGTTGGTCATAAACGCTTTGCGCGATATTGCCCGACTTCAACAACGCCTCTGCGCGTGCAAGTTCCACTGCAAGAGAGTTTCTTTGTACCTTTGCAGAATTTAGTTGCGTTTGGTCCATTCTGACAAGCAGTTGCCCCTGCGAAACTCTTGTTCCCGGCTCAACATAAATGTGTTCAATCGTTCCCTGCACCGAAGGTGAGATATTGACTTCCTCGTAACCTTCGAGCGTAACAGAATATTCTACGTTACGATTAATTTCTTGTGGTTCAAGAGTTTGAACCTTTACATTTTCGGTTTTAACCTCTTCGGTTTTTGCCTCTTTTTTTCCGCAGCCCGCAAAAAGCAATGCAGATGCTGCGATTAAGAAAAATGATTTTTTCATTATATTTATTTTAATTATTAGTTTTGAACTATGATTTTAATGATTTATTGATTAAATATAATTTTTCTACTTATCTTCAAACTTTCTCCATTCATCATTTTTTCCGTTTAACCAAATCTTTTGGTTTTAAAATTTTGTTAAGTTCAATAAAACATTCTTCAAGGTTTTTAGTAATATAAAGACCATTTATTGAGTCCGCTACAACTCGCTTTTTCCACGCCTCTCTACTTGCCAAAATATCTTGTTTCTTTTCTTTTTTTGCCTCCTTTTTGTCTTTATTCATAAAATCAAGCCAACCCGAAAATATCCACGCATCTGTTTTTTGTGGAATAAAGTTTGTATCAAATTTTTGAGATTCTATAAAACTTTTTATTCTTTCTTCTGATATTTTTCCATAGTTATAATCTATTTTATTAATGGTTGCTTCCCCATTTTTATTAACAAGTATTTCTACTCTCATAGTATATTTTTTGTATTTATACGAATTTCTTTTGTCCTTAGGAAAAACTGCCATATCAAGATGCTCTGCTAATTCTTTTTTTAGCGAATTTCCATTTGATAAATTAGGCAAATCATACAATGATGTTGGCTTAAATTCTTCTGATTTAATTTCAAATTGTTTAATTTTACTAAACCATTCTTCATTAATATCTGTAATTGGTAAAATATTAAAATTTGCTGTATTAAGGTCAATTTTTATTAGTTGATTTGTTTTTGCAAAAATATAAAGAGTATCATTGTTTAAGAAAGTCGCTTTTTCTGTTAAATTTTTCTCAAAATCAGTTGCATTTTCTTTGTATATTATTTTTCTTTTACCTTGTTCTATAACTATTGTGTCTATTGCCTCTTTATAAAATAAATAGCAATCTTCATAATCGGAATCACAATTAATTAAGTCCGTTAATTGATATTGTTTTACAGAAATTCCATTTTTAAATATTTCAATGCTTTTATATTGAACGCCGTCCCTCTTAAACTCTCGGTCTATTACATAAATAATTGTTTTCCCGTCATTGCTCAAAAAAACTTCTGTTATGTTGTAAGGTTCCCAATGTCCAGAAATTTCAAAATGTCGAGGAATTTCATAGAGTTGTACAGAATCAGAGTTGAAAATAATTGTTTTGCCTGTTGGTGTTTGGTCGTGGTTGTCAAAAGGAATTGTTCGTAGAAAAAACTCATTATTCTGTGAATTTATTGTGTAAATATGGCACATAGGGTATATTATTTGCCCTATAACTTGTCCAATATTTATGATACAACAAAGTGTAATTATTTTTATTCGTGTTATCATTATTTTTTTTATTTTTTACTATGAATTTATTGTATTTAACGCACAATGATTATTACAGGTGGCGGTGGAACAACAACACGTTTTACTTTTGGTTTTGGCGGCGTAACTTTCCAATTGTATTGCCAAACCAAACCTATTGGAGCAAAAACGCCTTCTTTATGAAATGTCGGCGTAACTCTCAAAAACAGACGAAAGCCGCTGATGTTATATTTCATAAAATCAACCCCTAAATCAACAGGAATGCCTACAAATAATATTTCTTTTGTGCGACTTTGGGTTGAATTCATATTTGCAATCGGAATATTCATATTAACACCTGCGCCCATATAAAGCCATTCCATTCTGGGAATATTAAAACTAAACCCAACAGGTATGGTAAGACAAAATGGGGCTTTCATATAGTTAATAAGTTTTGCACCCGAAGGCAAATCCTGTTTCAATTTCGTGTATAATTCCGAATGAAACATAAAACCTGTATTTACTGCAAGATAATTATCAAAATAGTGGTTGTACGTTATACCGATATGAGCGGTTGCAATGGCGGAGCCAGCCCTGTTTTTAAATATACCGGCATCTGCCATACCGCCAAAACCTACACTCACACCGATTATATTGTCTTGCGGGTAATATTTATTATCGTAATTTTGTGCAAAAATATTTGTTGATAATACAACAAGAACGATAAAAAAAAGCGATATTTTTTTAATTGATAACATTTTTAATTAATTATTTTTTTTCTGTTGTCATTTCGAGTGAAACGAGAAATCTGTTTTTGTTTGCA
>Ga0209737_10001011_pt1 | contig 21134 bp, 25 predicted proteins | sample TergutCu122P3_FD_187284 | JGI IMG/M metagenome (GOLD analysis project Ga0209737, IMG submission 187284) | Cubitermes ugandensis P3 segment gut microbial communities from Kakamega Forest, Kenya - Cu122 P3 (SPAdes) (version 2) | ecosystem: Host-associated > Arthropoda: Insects > Digestive system...
TTAGTTGAACACGCAGGTATATTTAATGAAGCAGAAGTTCTGGATACCATTCCGCAAAGGCGCTTTATTGAGCCGATTGAGATTGCAAAAATGATAGAGTATCTGGTATCTGATGGTGCCAGAGGCGTAACAGGGCAATCAATTAATTTGTGTGCGGGATTGAGTGTGGGATGCTGATTACTTAATAATGCCATAGCCCAACAATAGCGTAATTAAAATAAAGAAGCCCGCTAAAGTGTAGGTTACTTTGTTGATGCCGTCTTCGGCCGATTTTTGTGATGTAAATAATTGGCTGGCCGAGCCGATTGAAGCAATGCCGTCGCCCTTGGGAGAGTGTAAAAGCACGAGTAAAATCAATAACAGTGCCAAAATTATTTGAATTATGTAGCAAGCGATAACCATTTTGTCTCCTTTGAAATTATTATGGGAAGTATCCTACATAATCAATATTACGATAAAGTTCGTCATAATCAAGTCCGAAGCCGACAATGAATTTGTCATCAATCTCAAAGGCGGAAAAATCGGGATTTACAGGGTATTTGCGGGCACATTTTTTGTCAAAGAGGGTGCAAAGTTTTACATCATCCGCACCGCATTTGCTTTTTAAAAGCTTAATCAGAAAATCAAGCGTGAGGCCGGTATCCACAATATCCTCGACCACAAGAGCCTTTTTGCCCTCAAGGTCAGGCAGGGAAAGGTTCAGCGCGGTCACTTTGCCCGAGGATTTTCGCGCATCACCGTAACTTGAGAGCGACACAAACTCCATTCTGACAGGCATTTTGAGATGTTTTGAAAGTTCCGAGTAAAACATCAAAGCGCCTTTTAGAACACAAATCATTGTGAGTTCTTCTTTATCGCCGTAAACTTCGTTAATTTCATTCGCAACGGCGCAAATACGCTCCTGAAGCTCGCTTGGGGTTATTAATACCTTTAAATCTTTAATGTCTTTCATTCCATGTTACCCTATTTGCCTTTTACTCTTGGGGGACTTCGTCCCACATCGTCATCGTAGTGTCTCCGCTCTCGTCGGGCTCGGCTGCCCCTCTGTCGAGGGGGTCCCCCCACCGCTCGCCCGTCGCGCCGCTTCGTACCTGCCCGTTACCGAGCTTGCGAGGTCTACGGAGCCGGATCCTCGCAGAGGGCACCGGCTCACGCGCCCTTAAAAATTTCCTTTTTATTTACGTACAAAAACAATTTTGAATTGACTGAAAACCTTTTGTGAGTGCGATATTGCGGGTCTTGGGATTGGGTGGCATGGTCTTCAATGAATTCGACAATCCGCTTAATTCGCGCCAAATCATAAAATTTCAAATCTTCCTTTAAATAATTATAAATCAATTTTAATTTTATGGGAGTATTTAGCGCGAGAAATTTTTGTGTGTTGATTTTAGCGCCGTCAAAAACCTCGTTCTGAGCGGCTTTTAGGGCGATTTCAATAATCTCACACTCATTGTTAGCCACCTCAATCAAATTTTCGATGTTATTCAAATAATTCGGGTTAATTTCAGCGAATTTGGGTAAAATTTCGTGGCGAATAAAATTTCTTCTGTAAGCAGTGTCGGAATTTGAGGCATCTTTGCGATAAGTGAGGCTGTGGCGCGAAAGATATTCTTCAATTTCTTCGCGTGTTACGCCCAAAAGCGGCCTCACAATTTTGCCACGCCCCATGTCCCTGCAAACCGGGATTGACTTTAATCCCTCAACGCCCGTACCTTTAATTAAGCGATAGACAAGGGTTTCGACATTATCATTTTTGTTATGGGCGAGAAAAAGTGTGTCTGCACCGAATTTTTCGAGGCACTTTTCAAAAAATTCGTATCTGGCCTCCCGCGCAGCGGTTTCTGTTTTGGCCGCGCCGTTACCGAGTTTTTTAGAGTAAAATTCCACCCTGCCGCCCAACGATGCGCAAAAATCGCGCACAAAAGCTTCGTCCGCGTCAGATTCTGTGCCGCGCCAGCCGTGATTTAAGTGAATTGCAACGACACACAGGCCACTCGCCGCAACAGCATGCAAAAGGCAGACACTGTCAGCCCCGCCCGAAACTCCAACGAGCACAGTTTTTCCTTGCAGCTTGTTTTCGTTTACAAAATTTTCAATAATGGCTTGCATTTCGCTCCTGAGCGACTTCGTCGCACGTCGCCATCGAACGGTTGCGGGTCTTGCTAGGCCAATCCCCACCTACAGCAGGGACCCCATGGGCCGCAAGCCCCTCTACACACGGCTCACGCATTCAATCCGGCAAGTCACCCTTAACCTCGGCAATATCGGCGCCGTCAAGTTCGAAAGTCTTGCACAGTGCGATGAGCGCTTTTTCAGACTCTTTTTGTTCAACAAGACAGCTGATTTTAATTTCACTCGTGGAAATCATTTTAATGTTGATATTTTCTCTCGCCAGCGTGCTGAACATATCCGCCGCAATACCGGGCCTGTCAATCATTCCGGCACCGACAATCGAAACTTTTGAAATATCGTCATCCATTAAAATATTGGTCTGTCCCAAAAGTTCGCTAATTTGCCCTTTCAGACCTTCAAATTTCACCACATCATCTTTGTTAATTGTGAAAGCGATGTCGTTCGTGTTATTTGTGTTGCGCGCGTAAGATTGAATAATCATATCAACGCTCAGTTCATAGTCTGCAAGCAATCTGAAAAGTTTCGCAGCGTTCCCGGGTCTGTCCGGCACATCACCGATAACCACGCGGATTTGCGAGTTATCACGTGCAACGCCCGTGACAGCTTTGTGTACTTCCATGTCGTCCACTCCTATAATCAATGTCCCTAAATTATCAAGCTTGAAAGTGCTTCGAACGCGCATCGGCACGTTGAACTGCTTTGCCGTCTCGACAGAGCGCGGATGTAAAACATTCGCCCCGACGCGGGCCAATTCAAGCATTTCTTCATATGAAATTTCTTTCAAAAACTTCGCCGTCGGCACAATGCGCGGGTCGGCCGTATAAACACCGTCAACATCGGTATAAATATCGCAGCGTTTGGCTTTAAGCGCTGCTGCAAGCGCAACTGCGGAAGTGTCCGAGCCGCCGCGGCCGAGCGTTGTGATTTCGGCATCATGCGTAACGCCCTGAAAGCCCGCAACGATAACGATTTTGCCCTCATCGAGGTAGCCCTCAATTCTTGAAGTTTTAATATCCAGAATACGCGCCTTTGAGTGCGCTTCCTCGGTCATAATGCCCGCCTGCCAGCCGTTCAGGCTGATTGCGTCATGGCCTTCGGCTTGAATTGCCATTGCAAGCAGGGCAATTGAAACCTGCTCGCCTGTTGAGAGGAGCATGTCCATTTCACGATTGCAAGGCATGGAGGTGATTTCACCCGCAAGCTTAATGAGCATATCCGTTGTATGACCCATAGCTGAAACTACCGTTACAACTGAATTACCCTCTTTTTTCTCTTTAATTATGGCGCGTGCTACGTTTCTGATTTTTTCACTGTCCGCAACCGATGTGCCGCCAAATTTCTGCACTATAATTGGCATTGCTTATCCTTTACCTCGTTGTTAATTCTCTCTTTTTCGGCTGCTACCCAAGTCTCATTAGGATAGAGCGTGATAATTTTATCACAAATATCTCTTACGGTGCAAGCTAAATATTCACCTTTTTCTTCATCAAACATTCTGATGTAGCACAAAAGCTTAATAGTAAGGAAATTGCGGTCTTCCCCGTGCGTGTTTTCCCAGTTCATCAAAACGCCGAGCGCTTCTTTTGGTTTACCTAACTTAACCATACACTCAACGCGCCCGAAAGCGGCAATAGCAAGCGTGTTGTCGAGCCTGTAAGCTTCTTCGAATTTTTCTCTGGCATCCGAGAAATCGCCGTTTTTAAGGAGCATCACGCCATACATAAAATTGAGGTTGGGGCTTTGCTTATCAATTAACCACGCGGAGCGGATTTTCCTTACGGCAAGCTTGGTTTCGCCCGTGTTAGAGTAAAGACTTGCAAGGTTCACGCGGGCTTCGGTATTCTCGGGTGTGTATTCAACGGTTTTTTCGTAAAACTTAACGGCGTTTTTGTTGTCGCCCTTGGCTTCATATACCTGCGCAAGGTTGAAATACATATAGTGAGTGTCGCCGCCTGATGAAATTGCTTTTTTGTAACACTCAATTGCCTCGTCAAAGCGGCCTTCTTCATAGTTGAGCATGCCCAGATTGTAGAGTGCATTGGTGTTTTCAGGGCTCAGTTCAATTGTTTTTTCAAGCGCTTTGCGAGCTTCAGCCTTCTTGCCTGTTTTTAAATAAGAAAGCGAAAGGCCGTGGTAAGGCAAATGGCTTTCGGGGTCATCTTTTTCAGCCTCTTTAAATTTTTCAATTGCTTCTTTATACCTGTTGAACATCTGGAGCGATTTCCCCCACGAATAATAAAAATTCATTGACGAAATTCCAAGCTCCTGAGCGCGTTTGTAGGACTTTTCGCAATTTTTCTCATCATTTTCTCTGGCATAATTTTGCGCGATAATGAGGTAACAATCAACATTATCGGGCTGCAATGCAAGAGATTTTTCGCAATAACTTATCGCGACCTTTGATTCGCCAAGGTTATGATAACAGACCGCAAGATATCTGAGCACATCCGCGTCAAAGGGTTTAAGACGTATAAGGGTGTTAAATTTTTCAATTGCCGATTTAAAATCGAAAAGCTCTGTGAGCAAAACTCCCCATAAATAAAGGGTTTTCGGGTTTGAGGGACTTAGCCTGTCCGCTTTTTCAAAATTTTTCAAGGCATCGTTTTTCCTGCTCATTTTCGCCAGAGAAATGGCGTAACTCACGTAAATTTGCGAGTTTCGAGGGTCAAGCCCGACCGCTTTTTCAAACATTTTATTCGCAAAACGGTAGTTGTTAGCTTCAACATAGGCGCTTGCCAGAAGCGAATAGGCGCGGGCATTTCGCCTGTCTAGCCTGACGGCCTTCTGGAAACTGTCAATGGCTTCTGTGAATTCGCCTTTGCGCGATTTTAAAATCCCGATACTGATGTATGGTTCGGGGTTTGAATAAGGCATGTCCGCACTCTGAATGAATTTTTCAAGGGCTTCATCCTCAAGGCCAAGCTCTAAAAGGTGTGCGCCCCAATTAGTGTAAGCAAAAGCGGGCATCGCAATCTCTTTTGCAGTACTTTTATATTTATTGATGTCGCTGTCGAGACTGCCAACCCTGTCAAGGATTTCAGGCAGCCACGTAAACATTTTTTTCAATTTTTGATTTTTTTTAGTCATCTTCGTATGTCAAAATATCATCATTGCCTTTTTCATCGGGCGCAATTTCAGGGTAAATCAGGGTATCCACAACTTCTCTAAAAGCCCCGTCGCCGCCTGTTGCCTCAGTAACCTGTATGCCCTCAAGGCACTTCACATAAGGGTTTGCATTTGGTGGAGCGATTTTGAAATCAACACAATCAAAGGCTGAAATGTCGTTTACATCATCTCCCAAATATACAACTTCATTGGCCTTGAGGCTGTATTTCGCCATGAGTTTTTCGAGCACCTCGCCTTTATTTCTAACACCTTTGTGGATTTCCGTAATGCCGAATTTTTTGTAGAAATAATCAAGGATATTGGAGGTTTCGCCCGAAATTATTGCCACCTGATAGCCGTTTTTGAGCGCGAGTGACACGCCCATAATGTCTTTAAAGCTGATTTTTTTCTGGTAGTTGAAATTTTCATCAACATACATTTGCCCGTTTGTGAAAACACCGTCAAAGTCGCTTGCGATAAGCTTTATGGATGATGAAAGCTTTAGTTTGGAATTACTACACTGCACTTGCGCCCACCCTCCTTAATTTTTTGATGATTGGAAGCTCTGATTCGTAAACTTTCTTTACGCCATCCCCTTGAAGAACGGGGATTTGTCTGATGTCACGCACCATTCTTCTAAGGCCTTCGGGCTCCAAGCTTGCGGCCTGATCTGAACCCCATAAGGCTCTATCAAGCGTAATATGGCGCTCAACTGAAACGGCGCCGTAAGCTGCCGCTAAAACAGAGGGCAGAATGCCTTTCTCGTGGCCCGAATGGCCTACGGGGCAACCGAAAGCGTCTTTCAGGGTTTGAATTGCCCTGAGGTTGATTTCGGAATTGTCCGTGGGATAGGTTGATGTGCAGTGGTATAAAATTGTATTTTCCGTACCCAGAATTTCAAGCGCACGGGCTATTTCAGCCATTATGCTCATTCCCGTTGAAACCAAAATCGGCTTGCCTTTTGCTTTTGTGTATCTTAAAAGGTGGTCGTCTGTGAGGCTCGCGGAAGCGATTTTGTAAGCAGGCGGGTCAAAGCGGTCAATAAAATCAACGGAGGCTTCATCCCAACAGCTTGCAAACCAGTCAATGTCAAGCTTTTTACAGTATTCATCAATTTGAGAATATTCTCTTTCCCCGAATTCAAGCCCGCGTTTTAAATCGCCGTTTGTTTTTCCAAATACGCTTTCGCGCGGAAGCGCAAGTTCTTCCCGGGTATAAACCACATCAACCGTTCTTTTTTGGAATTTAACTGCATCACAGCCCGATTCTTTGGCGAGCTTAATCAGCTCTTTCGCGAGTTTGATATCGCCGTTGTGGTTAATGCCGACTTCAGCAATGATATAGCAGCTTTCGCCTTCACCTATAAGGCTTTTGCCGACTTTAATTTTTTTCATTTTTAACCTCCGAAGGCCTTAGCGCCGCGACATCTTTTTTGTTATATTCCTTTAAAAGCGTGATGTTATTGGGAGTTGAACCTAAAACAAGGTATGTTTCGTTAATTTCAACGACGTGGAGGTATTTGCCCTGCCCGAGCGTGGTGCCCGATAGCACTCTGAACTCGTTTTTTCCTTCACCGACATCATTTTTGGTTATTTTAGAATTAAATTTTATGAGTTTTTGATAAAAATAGCTTGTTGCATAAATCAGCGCAAGAACGATAATAAGCGAGCAAATAACCCCGAAAATATTGGGCTCATAGGAATTTTGGTTAAGCGAAGACACAACTTCATCGGAAATATAGGGTGAGGTTTCGGTCGCAGCCTCTGTTACAACATTTGCCGCCGCAAGTAAAATGTTTTTCATTTCCTCCTCCAATCCGAACCCGGTTTAACGACATCCGAAATGTACGGCACATAAGAAAGTTTGCCCAAAAGCGCGCCAAGGGAAAGATAGCATATAGAAATAAAAATTATTGCATGCAAAATCGAAAAATTCAGAGGGGAAATATAAATCGGAGTTTTAACAAAGATTATGTACAATCTTTCAATATAAGCCCCTATAAAAGGCACCTTGTATAAAAATGTAAAAATATACCCGAATAACGTGCTAAAAACAACAAGTATCATGCCCAGAATAATCGACTGGCGGATATGGAACGCGGCAAAATCTCCCATTTTCATTTTTCCAAAATGGGTAATAATAATCCAAGCAATCCCGACGATACAAAAAGTAGGATAGGTCAAAGCACCCACAAGGCGGTCAATAATCGGAGCTTCATACTTCACCGCTTCGCCCCTTCCTTCTGATTAATTCACCGACAATTTCAAGGTAAACGAGGATTGTTTCTTCATTATCAGGCTCCTCTTTGAGCGCGAGCCTGTAGTGTTTGATGGCGTCTTCGGGCTTATCAAGCAAAACGTAGGCGTTTGCGATAAAAACATTGAGTTTTGCCTTGCTATCGGAAACGTCCAGCGCATTTTCATACAGTTCAATCGCCTCAACGCAACGGTTTTCGCTGATGAGTAAGTTGCCTAAAAGCGTGTAGGCATTGGGTTTTTGGGGCTCGATTGAAATCGCATAGCGATAAGCTTCATGCGCTTTTTCATAATTTTTTTCATCACTATACGCTAAAGCGCGGCAAACCCAGGCGGGATAATAATTCGGAGCAAGTTTGATTGCGCGTTCAAAACACTCGTGTGCATGCTCAAAATTCTCAACGGACACACAGGAATTTGCAAGGCAAAGCCAGGTTTTTTCATCGTCGGGGTTAATCTCGGCCGCCTTTTCGTAAAGCTCGATTGCGCGCGCATGGATGCCCATTTTTTGATAAACATTTGCCAGACTAACGTAATTTTCGGCATTACCAGGCTCAAGCTGAAGCGCGCGTTCATAATTTTCACATGCTTTTATAAGGTTATGGTTATCCTGATACAAAATCCCAAGAGCAGCGTAGATTGCAGGATTCAAGGGGTTTAGAGAGAGCGCGTGCTCATAATTTGTAATCGCCTTGTTAAAATTCGCCACTTCGGCGTAAACATTGCCCAAATTAAGATATATTACGAAATTCTCGGGTTCTAAGGCCAGAGCGCGCTGATAATTTTGAAGCGCGGAATCGTAATTTTTCTTGTAAAAATGAATACTGCCCGCGTTAATGAGCGCCTGAACATCTTTTGGAAAATCAATTAAAAGCCTCTCATAGACGCCAAGAGCGCCGTTGTAGTCCGCCTGTTCAAGATAGGAATTCGCTTCCTGTATTAAAATTTCCCGATTTTTATCCATTTCAGCTATTGTATACCTTTGTGTTTTCAAAAATAGAGCGGCTCTGGGCAAGCGCAAGATTTTTAAGCGCGCAAACGCCTTCGCCTTTTGTGAGAACGCCAAGCGACCTGAGCCTGTTCACCACAAGTTCATTCAGCTCGTCAAAACTTATGTATAGAGCGCATTCGCTTCCGCACTCCTCAAATTTAAACGGGCACTTCCTCATAGGTAATATTATACAACAAATTGTGTTAATATAAAAACTATGCAAAACGGTCCGAAAAAAGTAATACAGGTCAACAAAAAAGCCTATCACAACTTCAACATTTCAGAAAAATTTGTTGCGGGAATTGTGCTTGCAGGAACGGAGATTAAATCAATCCGCGCAGGCGGTTTAAACTTTAAGGATAGTTACGCAAGAATTGAAAAAGGCGAAATGTGGCTCTATAATTGTCATATTGGCCCTTATGAACAGGGAAACCGCTTCAACCACGAGGCCGAGCGCCCGCGCAAACTCCTTTTAAACAAGCGTGAAATTATGAAAATTTTGGGGCGGATTAAACAGGAAAATTATTCGATTATTCCACTTGAAATGTTTCTCTCTCGCGGGTTTGCAAAGGTTGAGATTGGCCTTGGCAAGGGTAAAAAATTGCACGATAAAAGGGAAACCCTAAAAAAGAAGGATATTGCACGCTCAATTGCACGTGGCGAGTAATTAATGGTAGAATAGACCAGAGCGCATAGGAGAATCAGATGGATATTGCTTTATATTCGATATTATCATTAAGGGTCGCAATGGCAATTTTGTTCGGGTTTATGCTCGGTTTTGAGCGCGAAATTACGGGCAAAATCGCCGGGCTTCGCACACATATTCTTGTTTGCACCGGCTCGGCCGTATTCACCCTTCTCTCTATTTACGGGTTTAAATATATCACGGCAGAAGGCGCCGCGGGCATAAATGACCCCGCAAGGATTGCGGCGCAAATCATCGTCGGTATCGGTTTTATCGGCGCAGGAACAGTGATGAGACAGGGGTCAAATGTCTCGGGCATCACCACAGCCGCAACACTCTGGATGAGTGCAGCGGTGGGGATGGCGTGCGGCTGCGGAATGTTTTTCCTCGGTGCCATTGCAACGATTTCAACGCTCATAATTTTAATTTTAATCAGAAATTTTGAACGTAAATTCCTGCTTAACAGGATTTTTAACGTCAGGCATGTGGAAATTTCTTTTTCTTGTCCGACAGAAAGCATTGATGAAATTCACAAAATAATCGAAAAGAATTTTTCAACAATAGAACGCATTAAGAAAAAACCCCGCGACGACAACAGAGTTTCTATGAAAATTAATGTTGCCACAAAGAAAACCATTACTACCGTGAACCAAATTTTCAGCACAATAGACAGTCTGAGTTCGCTTGAAATCCTTGAAGTACAAGAATGAAAAGAAAATTAATAAATAAAAAAGAACGAAACAGAAAAAGTTTAATAGAATATTTCAAGACAGTCGTTTTCACATTGCTTGCGATAACGATTTTAGTCGGCATTGTTGTTTATGATGCGGCAGCCGCTGCAAGGGCAAAGGTGAGCAGCGTCATGGAGCAGATAATAGGCAACTTCAAAGACCAGACTGTTAACGATTTAAAAGAGCAGGAGCGCCGTTATCCTAATGATTATCGAATAAATATGAGACTTGCGGCCACTTACGAAGAAATGAACGAGTTTTTTAAATCGGAGGAGGAATATAAAAAAGCTCTTTTTAAAAGTCCGCGAAACCCTGATGTACTCTACCGTTACGCGCTTTTTTGCGTTTCACAAGGGCGCTTTGCCGAGGGTATTGTTTTAATTGAAAATATAACGGATTCTGCCAAAAGGGATACTATTAATAAGAAATTTACGTTTTATCAGTATGCGGGAGATAAACTTGCAGAAAGCGGCGACTATTGGAATGCTACAAAAATTTATCTGCTCGGCGCAAAATACGGTAAAATTTTGGGCGACAGAAGAAATGACCAGCTTAAAAGAAGCCTTGTCCATGCGGCTTTATTAAGCGCCGATCAACAAATTAAAGCTAATAATACGGAGCAGGCGCGACTTGTGCTTGAAGGAGTGTTAAAATATTACGACAGCCCCGAGGCTAAATACAAACTCGCTTTGATTGATTTGACCTCAAACCCCCAAAAAGCGGCGGATATAATGCTCAAATTAATGGAAACAGACCCGCAGCTTATTAACTACGGCCTTCTTCATTCGACCCTGAAAAAGCTTGATGAAGAAATAACCGATGAAGCCAAGCGCAAATATTACAGCTTAAAAATGGTCAAAGTGAAGGCTTCCGCCATACAAAATGCCCTCTATAGCGACGAGTTTAAAATTGAAAACCCGAAAATTACGGAAGCCAAGGGCGCTTTCGGCAAAAAAATCATGAGTTTCGACGTTAGAAATGTTTCAAGCAATAAAATTAACTATCTGCATTTGCAGGTGAATATAAAATTCCCCAACACCAGGCCTGTTGTCAAAGAGGTTAATGTCGACAATTTGATTGACGACGAGGGGCACGTCAGTGTTATTATTCATAATCGGGAGCATCTGGAAAAATATTCCGGTGTTATTAAAAACGCTCAGGTGGAAATTTATGGAAGGAAAAACAACCGTTTCGATTGGGTTTTGCTTGACAAGTTTGAAGTTCCCGTTGAATAGTTGAATAGTTGTGAGGTTTTCAACTTTTATTGTTAACTTTTGTAACAAAAGTATATATTTAGTATATAAAAAGTCAATATTTTTGGTTTTGCATTTTTTATATAGATACAAGAGCAGATAAGGACAAAAAAACAATGGCAGAAAATACACACTCAGTTATCTTCAACACACCGACCGACAACTTTTTCGTCAAATCAGTTGCTTCAAAAGAGTATGAAGAATCAACAAAAAAATTACAAGCTGCTACAAAACCCCCTGTTAAAAAAGTTTACAGAGACTTACACAAAATGCTCGAGGAATGTTATTTCGTAGGTTCATTGAAATACGGAAATAACTTCATAGTATAAGACTCCGGTCTTTACTTAACCAATTTTAGTATAGGGTGAGGAGCTTCAAGATAGGCGCATCCCTATACTATCCAAGATACTTATTACTGCTTATAATCTGATGTTTGGTTTTTCACTGGACATCTTTTTTTTGCGCCTGCGGCGGTGTGTGAAGCAACAAGACGCGCGGTTAGCGCGGATTGTACGCAACCGTTCCAAAGCGACGTAGGACGAGCGAGGCCGTGGGGCCGAGCCGCCCACAGGAGCGTGCGCAAATCCGTTACTTTATCAACGAAACGCCCGTCATCTCATCAGGCTTTGGAATATCCAACAGCTCAAGCAAGGTGGGAGCAATATCACTCAGGGCACCGCCTTCTTTCAGATCGTAACGCTTATTCGAAATTATTATAAAGGGCACCTGATTTGTAGTATGTGCGGTTTGGGGCTCCTGAGTCTTTTTATTAAACATCCACTCGGCATTGCCGTGATCAGCCGTTAAAATCATCTCAACACCGTTTGCAAGCGCTTTTTTGGCGATTTTACCCGTACACTCATCTACCGCTTCACAAGCCTTAACAGCCGCTTCCATAATACCCGTATGGCCCACCATATCAGGGTTTGCAAAGTTTATCAGAATAAAACCGTAATCGGGGCAATCAAGTGCCTCAAGAACTTTCTCGCAAACCTGGGGCGCGCTCATTTCGGGCTGCAGGTCGTATGTCGCAACTTTTGGCGAAGCAACCAGACAGCGGGTTTCAAGCCTGTTCGGAACTTCTTCGCCACCGTTAAAAAAGAAAGTTACATGGGCATATTTTTCGGTTTCGGCCGTGCGAAATTGCTTGATATTATTCTCATCAAGTACATCGCCCAAAATATTAGTTAATTTTTGAGGCTTAAAGGCAATTTGGAGCGGGTAAGTTTCATCGAACTGTGTCATGCAAACAAAATAAAGGTTTTGGGGTGTTTTTTTACGCGCGAAACCTGTGAAATCCGCTAAGCCGACTGCCGCTGTTGCTTCACGGGCTCTGTCAGGGCGGAAATTAAAGAAAATCACGGCGTCGTTATCTGAAATCCTTTTGCCGCCCGTGATTGCGGGTATAACAAATTCGTCTGTTTTTTCACTCGCATAAGAATTATGGAGCGCTTCAATTGCATTCGAGGCCGTGTTCCCGATTCCCGACACAAGGCAGTCATAGCCTTTTTCAACGCGCTCCCAGCGATTATCACGATCCATTACCCAATAGCGACCCATAATTGAGGCAATTTGAGGAAGATTGCGGCTTGAAAGCTCATCTTCAATCTGCTTCAAATAAATTTCCGCGGATTTTGGCGGAGTATCGCGCCCGTCAAGGAAAGCGTGAACATAGACATCCTTCAAGCCTTTATCGTCAGCAAGTTTTATGAGCGCCTTTAAGTGCTCCAAGGAACTGTGGACACCGCCGTCCGAGCAAAGGCCCATAAGGTGAAGCGAGCTTCCGTGTTTTTGAGTGTGCGCAATGGCACGTAAAAATTCTTCGTTCTCAAAAAAATCGCCATCCGCTATTGACTTATTTATACGCGTCAATTCCTGATATACAATTCTTCCGGCTCCGATATTGAGGTGCCCGACTTCGGAATTGCCCATTTGCCCCTCGGGAAGCCCCACGCTGAGACCGTCTGCGTTGATTTTCACAAACGATTGGTTTTTAACAAAATCATCGTAATTCGGGGTGCGGGCTTCAACGGTAGCATCATACTCATGGCTCTTTGAAATGCCCCAGCCGTCCAAAATACACAGTAATACTCGCTTGCTCATGAAATTTCTCCTCTTATACAAACATATCACAAACAGTGTTAGAATATTAGTGCAAAAATGTCTAAAAAATAAATCTTTAGATGGATACATTTTTTTGATAATTATTGCATACTAAACGTATAAATGACTAACTTGGGGAAAAAGTAGATAAATGCTGGAGAGAATCGGCCAGAAGGAACAAAACAAAGAGATTTTGACGCAAAGCACCGCTCTTGAAAAGGTTCAGGCTGCAAAAACCGGTCAATATTCCGCCATTGATAAAGGCCTTTTGATTGACGAAAGCAATATTTCGGATGACGCAATCGCGCTCTGGGAGCGTGAAAATGACGTTCGGCGCTTCGCAAAGTTTGTTATGCCCGACCCGAGAGAAGATAAAGCCGCCGAAGAATTAGTTAAAAAACAAGGTCTGGAGCGGGTTTTATCGGTTGACGATGATGATGCCCTGTTTGAACTTTTGAACAACGAAAAGTTTTTGGAAGATTTGAAACTGTGACCGACAAACGCAAAGCGGGCAAAGGTCAGCGCTTTTGCGCACTTTTAGCAAAACTGCGCAAGTTCTTCCACACAAAGATTTTGAGGCGAAAATATTACCGAAGCGGCAAGTGCAACTGTTGCGGGCGTTGTTGTGAAAAAATTTATGTTAAACACGGTAAAGGCGGCGTCATCAAGGACGAAAAGCTTTTTGAGAAGCTGAAATTCTTACACAGCTTCTATTTTGACCTTACCTGCACGGGAAGTGACGAAATCGGGTTGATTTTTTCCTGCACCAATCTTGACCCAGAAACGCGGCTGTGTAAAAAACATAAGAACCGTGCGAGAATTTGCCGCGATTATCCGCAGGAAGGGCTTTTTATGATGGGCGGCTCTATGGGCGAGGATTGCGGCTATAAATTCAGCCCTATTGTTTCTTTTGACGAGATCTTGAAGAAGGTTGAGAAATCGGGCAAGGCTGTGCGTTGATATTAATGACAGCGAGCGCAAACCAGAAAAGCATCTGCACCTGCGGACGGTAGAAAATTGTGTCGATAAGGCCGTGGGTCATAAGGAGCGCAATCAGCATCAGCATTGAGAAAATAAGGAGTTTTTCCTGAGTTTGCGGGACGTCCGAGCGCAGGAATAAAACGGCGCGATAAAAGGCGATAAATAAGATTGCAAAAAATGAGGCAAGCCCCAAAAGCCCCATTTCTACGGCAATTTCAAGGGGTACGGAATATGCCCCGAGTGCGTCAAAGCCTGTCAGCATATAAAGACCGTAAATTTCGCGGAAATTCTGGTTGCCGAGGCCGATGCCGAAAATCGGATTGTCCAAAAACATCGCCCAGCTTGATTTATATACATTCATTCTGAAGGAAATCGAGCTGTCTTCACGGAAAGCAAAGATTGAAAAAATGCGCTTTAATATAGCGGGGTTGGCAAATAAAAATACCAGAAATCCTGTTGAGGCAACAATAATCGTGTTTTTCCAGCGCTTTTTGAGGTTTGAAAAACTGCCGTAGCGGGTGGTGATATAATGAATCGCCCAGCCTGCGCAACAGGCGAAAAAGGCAATTATGCCTATGTATGCACCGCGGCAGCCTGTGTAGATTAAAGTCAACAAGCTTAAAAAGATAAGTGCGGCAAATGTGAGGGCGCGTTTTTTCTGTTTGCTCACCAGATTTAGCGTGAAAAAGTAGAATAAAACAGCCAGTCCGGGAAGAATGTAGCCCGCAAGAAGGTTGGGGTTAAAGGGTTTCAGAGTACCGTAAGCGCGCGAGATAATTTCGTTCACTTCTAAATTCGAGGTGTCCTGCCAGCCCGCGATTTCCAACACACCGCCAAAATTTTGCAAAATTCCAACCACGCTTTCAAATGAAATTAAAACCGCTACAAGCGCAAGTACAGTCCATATTTTAGACTTATTTTCGCGAAGATAGTGAGTCAGGCAAAAATAAAAAGCTATGTAAACCATTACCTTCAAAAAGCCGTGAAAGCTTGCCCAAAAAAGGGTTGAGCCCATTAAGCTTAAAATCGAAAGGGCAAAAAAGAGCGCAACGGCGGCATCAATCGGCGTCATTGTGAACTTTTCGCCTTTTTTAACTAAAAGTTTCAACGCAACAAGCGCGATAAAAAGGAGGACGAAAAAGCCTATGCCGCTTGTAGAAAGGAAGGGGGCAGAGGCAAAAGTCAACAGAAGTGCGGCAAAAATGAATTTGTCGATATGCAAAAAAAATAAACTTCTTGAAACTGCGTCGGCGGTTTTTGTACCCTGCGCAAACTCAAAAAACCTGTTTTTGAGCTCTAAAATGAAGCTTTCGACATTGTTGCTGCAAAGAAATTTAGTGAACATCTTGATTTTTTTGCACCTGTTCTGAAATGTCGCTGTTTGTTTCCTCTGAAGGCTGGCTGATAATCGTTATGTTTGTGACAACGCCCGGGAGCTTATAATCGCGGCCTTCAAAAATCACGGGCAGGCCGATTTTGATTTTATTACCGCCCACAACAGCGCCGTCCGCGGTGATTTTGGCATTATCTGAAACCGTCACAAGATAGTCATACTGAAAGGGGCTTGAAACATCTTCCACAAGCACGAAAGGCTTGTTCGGGTTTAGGGTCGGGACAATGGTTTTTTTGCGTTCATATGCCACGCGCTTGATTTTCAGCTTGGTATAAGGCACGTTTCTGATTGTGATAAAGGTCTCATCGCCTTGTTTGAAGGGCGAATTCGCCGATGTTACCGCAACCCCGCGGAAAAGCGCCTCAATTTCAACGGGCTCTATCGCCTCAATTTGCGCGCTTGATGTGGCACGCTTCCCGATAAGGGTCAGCAAACCGATTAAAAGCGCAGCGATAAGCACCAAAATTATAACGACGTCAAAAATGCGTAATTTCTTTAAAAATTCCATTGTTCAAGTTCCTCTAATTCTTTTTTAAGTTCCTCAAGTGTAACTGTTTGACAGCCAAAACCGCGAATGACAATGCTTGCGGCCAGATTGCCCGTAATCGCCGCTTCAAGCGCGCTAAAGCCCGCGCAAAGCGCCAGAGTGAATATGCCGACAACGGTGTCGCCCGCGCCGGTTACGTCAAAAACTTCTTTTTTATTGAATGCGGGGATGATGGCCAGGGCAACTTTGCCCGTTGTTATATTTGTGACTTTCGGCGCAGCGCCTTTACCCTCAAGGCTAAATAACGCCATGCCTTTGCCGCCGCGGGTTAAAAGAAGATTTTTGATACCCATTTTTTTGATGACTTTCTCGCCGCCACGCATCAAATCTTTGTCGGTTTCAACTTCGTGACCCAAATACTCTTCGCAATCAGGCTCATTGGGGGTGATTGCGCTCACACCGGCATATTTTTCAAAATCTTTTTGAACATCGGCAACGATAATTTTGTCGTGTTTTTTGCAAAGTGCAATGACGTTTTTAACGATTTTCGGGGTCAAAAAGCCGAGGTGGTAATCAGACAAAACAACGCCGTCGTGCGCCTTAACAGCCGCTTCAAGCTTTGATAAAACCTTATTTTCAACCTCTTTTGATAATGGCGAGGTTGTCTGGCGGTCAATTCTCACGACCTGCTGAGTTATACTGTGGGAGCATATACCGGAAATCCGCGTTTTAACTGTCGTAGCGCGATTTTTATCTTCAAACATGTAGTTTGTTTTGATTTTTGCATCTTTGAGGGCTTTGATTAAAATCGGGGCGTGGTAATCTTTTCCAAAAGCGCCCATGGCACTAACGTTTCCGGGCGACAGGACAGAGATATTATGCGCGGCGTTTGAAGCCGTTCCCAGAATCACGTTGGTGTGCGAATGCTCCAGAATTAAAACGGGAGCCTCGCGCGAAATACGCTGCGTTTTGCCATACATCATCTCATCAATGGCGAAATCGCCAATAACCAGAACTTTAGGCTTTTTGAGCATATCCAGCTTTTTAATTAAATCAGATTTTTGCATTTTCCCGCTCATTTTGTTACAATTTTATCACGGAAACAAAATTACGGAGAAGTTTTGGCAGACGAGAAAAATAAAAAACTTAACAGTGGGGATGACGAGGAGTCTTCTAAAGCGCGTAATAAAAAAGACGACGAAATATACCTTGAAGCTCTTTCGCCGTGGAAACAAAATTACGGAGAAGTTCTGGCGGACGAGAAAAATAAAAAACCTGGCGACGATGATGACGAGGAGTCTTTTAAAACACGCAACGAAGAAGAAGACGACATGTATCTTAAAGCCCTTATGAAAGAAGCTCAGGGCGGCGGCGTTTCAAAGGTTACGACCATAAAAAGCGCGTTTGAGTCTCCTCCCGAGCGGCTTGAAGAAGAAACCGCCGAAGAAGAACCCTATGAGGAGCCCGAGGAAGATGTTGTCGAAGAATTTGAAGAAGAGCTCGCCGAGGAAGCAATTGAAGAGGAGCCCGAGGTTCCCATAGAAATTCCCGGGGATGAATCTTCGGGGGAAGATGAGGGCAGCAAGTGGGAAGACCCGTTTGAGGAAGATGACTCCACTGCGATTAAAAAATATATTTTTGGGGTTTCGTTGGATTACGTTGATTTAATTGATGAAATGAACCTTGATGAGCGCAGCGCTTTTATTAACGATGCCATATACATAAAGCTTGCAAGAGAACGCGAAGACGCGAAAAATTACCGGTGGAACAGTCTGTTCAAACATATTATGCTGATGTTTATTACCGCAATTATCGGATTTCCGCTTTTGTTCTGGGTAGGAAGCAAATCGGTTGAGCTTACATTTGAAAATTACAGACTTATGCAGAAAAATTTCGAAACATTAGTCATAGATAAAGCCAAAAGGGACGCTACCATAAGAAGCACACAGGAAAAAATGCAAAGGAAGTAAACTTAGTTCGGTATTTTTACGGTGAGTGCGATTCTTTTATCTTCGGGGTTAAATTTCAGAATAATCGTGTCGATTTCATCGCCGACATCTAAAATAACGTCGTGCTCATTTTGATATTGAACAACTTCAGCCTGCGGCAAAAGCGCTTCTACGCAAGGATAAACCTCCACAAACGCGCCGAAATGTTTCATGCGGATAATTTTACCCTTAATTCTTTCACCTTCGTTAATTTTGCCTTTGGCTTCAATCCAGGGGTCCGGTTCAAGATTTTTCAAACTCAAGGAAACCCTTTGTTTATCGTAATCTATGCCTATAATTTCAACATTAATTTTCTCTGAAACCTTAAGAATGTCGCCCGGATGGTCAACCCACTTCCAGGAAATCTGGCTTAAAGGAAGAAGGCCGTCAACCCCGCCTATGTCAATAAAGGCGCCGAAATCGGCAATTCTTACAACTTCGCCCTTAACAACCTGACCGACTTCAAGCTGCGAGAATAAATCTTTTTTGACTTCTTCTATGTTATCCGAATAAACCTTGCGGTTCGAAAGAATAAAGTTGTTCTGGGCAATATCCATAGTTAAAATTTTAAGTTCGATTTTTTGCTCGGCAATATTTTCAACATCCTTCGAGCGCAGATGGCTTGAAGGAACAAAGCCGCGAACGCCCATAACATCAACCAGAATGCCACCTTTAACCGCCTGAACAACGGTTCCTTCAACAATTCTGTCTTCGGCTTTTGCAAGCTCCAATTGTTTCCAGTTATAAGCCATCGCAACGCGTTTGTAAGAAAGCGCGAAACGACCCTCGTCATCTTCATCTTCGGCAATTAAAAATTCATAGCTTTTGCCGATTTCAAGGATTTGTTTGGAGTCATCTTCACGATTCATTTTGATTTCGCGCTCGTGGCAAATTGCAGTTGTTTTTGCGCCGATGTCGACAATTGCGCCCTCTGAATCGTAAGCGCAGACAACACCGGATACTAAATCTCCCTTTTTGAAGTGATATTCATAATTTTTAAGTAATTCCTCAAACTCGGAGTCGGTCAACTGTTTTCCACTCATCGGGGTTCTGCTCTCCAAACTACAACAACAACCTAGACATTTGCATTGTAATTGTAGCAAATTTTGTAATACTTTTGACTACCTCGGGAATATTTTTGTAACAAAAGTACATATATCATCAATACCATTTCAATTGACACTTGCCAAGGAAAAAAATACAATGTTGGAATAAACGGGAAAATTAAAATAGGAGAAAACCCATGAAAGATACACAAGAAACTTTAATTTGCCCTGCTTGCGGCAAAGATATGGATAAAGTAAAAATGTCCGGCGAAGGCCTTTTTTTGGATGTTTGCCTGAAGGGCTGCGGCGGAATTTATTTTGATAACCGTGAACTTGAAAAATTTGACGAAAAATCGGAGTGCATTGCAAATTTAGTCAAAGTATATGAGGGTAAAACATTTAAAGAAGCAGACCAGACCATAGGCCGCGTTTGCCCTGCTTGCGGAAGCAACTTTGTCAAAAATTTTACAAGCATCAGGAGAGAAATTGAAATTGACGATTGTTACAGTTGCGGCGGAAAATTCCTTGACCATGGCGAGCTGGAGAAAATGCGGGGAGAATATGAAAACACACGGGAGCGCGTTAACGACGTTGTTCAGTGTTTTGGTTTGATTGCCGGCAAGGAAGCCTTTGAAACAGAAAGCACACGGCGGCGAAAAAGCTTGGCTAACAAGCTATTCCTCGGCTTGACCGGGCTTGGATAGGTCAAGCTTAATCTCAATGTTGTTTATTTCAAGAAGATACCTTTTAAGGTCGCCGATGTTTTCGGTTTCCTGAAAAAGGTCGCGATTCTGGTTTTCAATATCTTCTTTAACCTGTTCAAACTTGCTTTTAGAACCCGAAAGCGCCGCGACAAGCTCATCAATATTACGCGCTTTTTGGGCGGAATGCTGCGTTAAAAGGTCGCTTTCCGTTTTGCCGATTTCAAATTTATAAAGCCATTTAAGGGTCTTGATGTCGCGTTTTGATACGTTTGTAACGCCGTATTCGTGCGGCACATACATAATATCACCCCTGTAAGGCGAGTGGCCAAGGCCGACTGCGTGGCCGATTTCGTGTATGATTGTGTGATAAACTTCGGCTTCATCCATATATTGCTTGTGGAGAATGCCGTCAGAAATGCCGATTTGCAACTCGGCGGAGTAAAACCGCCCGACTTTATCATAGTTAAAATGACACATTCCGAGTGATTTTCTGTCCACCCTTTTCCAATCAAGGTTGATGTGGGAATCATGGAGACTTTGAACAACGTCAAACGCAACAGCGCCTGAAGAAACGCTCTGCCAGAGTTGAAGCGCGTCCATCACCATTTGTTTATATTTATAGCTTTCATACTCCGTTTTGCTTTTATACCAGCGAAAGGGCGCAATATAGACACGCAAAGGCATCATAGAGGCTTGCCAGCGTGAAATCCTATGCTTGTTTAAACTTAAACATTCTTGAAGATATGTTTGTTTTGACATATAATTATTATACTATATTTGAGGGGAGAATTTATGAACGTAATGCAGATGATGCAAAATATGCAGAAAATGCAGAAAAAATTACAGGAAGCGCAGGGCGAACTTGAAAAAATCGAGATTACTGCAAGTTCCGCAGGAAACGCCGTTGAAGTCATTATGACGGGACAGGCAAAGTTTAAATCAATTAAAATTAAGCCCGAAGCGATTAACCCCGACGACCCCGCGAGCGTTGATTCTGAAACTCTGGAGATGCTTGAAGATTTAGTGAGCGAAGCTATTAGCGCGGCAAGCGAGAAGGCAAATGCACAAATGGAGAGCAAGATGAAGGCGCTCACAGGCGGCATCTCAATTCCCGGTTTATTTTAGAGTGCGTAAGCCGGTGCCCTCTGCGAGGATCCAGTTCCGTAAGCCTCACAAGTCGGCAACGGACAGATACAATAGCGGCGGGTGATCAGCCCGACGATAAGCACCCGAGGGCATCACCTTCACCGTAAGGCTCGTAAACTCGCCAACGGTCAAG
>Ga0209737_10001012_pt1 | contig 21096 bp, 15 predicted proteins | sample TergutCu122P3_FD_187284 | JGI IMG/M metagenome (GOLD analysis project Ga0209737, IMG submission 187284) | Cubitermes ugandensis P3 segment gut microbial communities from Kakamega Forest, Kenya - Cu122 P3 (SPAdes) (version 2) | ecosystem: Host-associated > Arthropoda: Insects > Digestive system...
TGGGGGGGGGGTGTTTTGTTTTGTAGGCATTTTTTTATCCTTTCCTGTACATGCAATCTTTGAGTTGCAAGCTCAAAATTGCCCCCCGAATCTTTTTATTCGGGTTTTTAGTATGCGTTTTGGCTGAAAAATCCTTTAAATATAGTCATCAGCATTATTTTGATATCAAACAACATGGTCCAATTTTCGATATAAAAAATATCGTACTCAATTCTTCTCCTAATCGATGTGTCACCCCGATAACCGTTTATCTGCGCCCATCCGGTCAGTCCCGGACGAACCAGATGTTTAATCATGTAACGGGGAATTTCTTCTTTGAACTGCTCAACAAACATTGATTGCTCCGGTCTTGGTCCGACCAGGCTCATTTCTCCGAGTAGAATATTAAAAAATTGCGGAACCTCATCTATGTTGGTATAACGGAGAAATTTGCCGATTTTGGTGACGCGGGGGTCATTTTTGACCGTCCACGCACTGGTACTTTCTTTTCTCATTTCCATCGTCCGGAACTTATATATATGGAAGGGTTTGTTTTGGAACCCAACTCGCTCCTGCTTGAATATAATCGGTCCCCGGCTGGTCATCCGGATAGCAATGGCAGCAAATAGCATGAAAGGGGAAAAAATGATAATTCCGACAATTGCCCCAATAATATCAACGAGACGTTTGAGTAGCCAGTTAAAGGTATTGGTCAGCGGAAGGTAACGGATATTTATTACCGGAAGCCCCATCAGATCCTCGGTATAAGGGCGGCTGGGGACAAGAGCATTGTAATCGGGGATAAATTTGGTATGAACACCGGATTTTTCGCATAAATCTATTATTTTTTCCAATTGGTCGTAATCGGACAGTGACAAGGTTATGGCTATTTCATCGAGTTTGTTTTCGGGTAAAATATATATGAGGTTTTCAATCCGTCCGACTACTTTTACCCCCTTATACATCGTACCCCGTGGTACGCGGTCATCCAAAATCGCCCGTACAACATAACCCCATTGCGGATTTTGGTTAATCCGGGTGATATATTCCTCGGCAGCCCGTGAATATCCTACTAACAGTATATAGCGCAAATTGAAGCGGCGACGGCGGAAATATTGCAAGATACTACGCAAACCCATCCGGGCAAAGGTAGATATGACCGTATTTAAAATGTAGAAGATAAACAGCATCTGCCGGGAAAAATGCTCTTGCTTCAAGATAAACAATACCACCATGAAGAGTAATATGCCGATGGTATTGGTTTGGAGGATGCTGATTAGTTCGTACTTCCGACGGGTTGCCCGCTTCGGGGTATACATATTAAAAAAGGTATATAAAAAAACATATCCGGGGACCAAAAGATATAAGGCACTCATGTAGATAGAGGTTGATAATACCCCTGCTCCATCATCGATTAAGAAGGGTACATGAAATTTTATATACCATGCTAAAACATATGAACCTGCAACAATAACAGCATCCAACAAAATATGGATCCTGTTAAATACCTGTTGATTTTCTTTAATCATAAGATTAGGCTTTCCTGCTCAAGGAGTAAATATCCTAAGTTTAGCGCGATGTTTTACTAAATATGCGCATCTTCTATGGTATTTTACTATATATTGTGGATTTCGACAACTTAAGAATTTATTAAGTGATACGGGCAGAGTATTAGAGGATAAAGCGGATAATGTTGACCCATAACTCCAATTGGACATGGAGATAGTGTCGTAGGTATCTTACGCGGAAGCGGATTTTGCGGGAACGGGCGGAGGGGGTGAAGCTCAATTGGAAGCCTCTTATCAAACCTTTGAGGTAACGTAAACCCATCCCTTTGAAGCAGAAAAAGATGAATTTAATAAAAAAGCCAATTAGCAAAAAGGGCAAATTAATTATGAGTTGTAGGAAAGGCATGTTTTTGTAAATGAGATAGATGCTGTTGCGGGACGCCAAATCCGTCTTCCATTCATTGTAGCGGGAGCCACTGAAAGCACTTCCGGCATGGAGGACCTCGGCGGACGGGCAAAAAATGTTGCGATAACCCCTAAGACGTGCGGCATATCCGATATCAACATCTTCAAGATATGCAAAGTGGTTTTCATCAAAATAACCTAACTCTTCTATTATACTACGTCGGTAAATTGCGGCTCCGGCGCAAGCGGAGAAGATTGGGGTTTCTTTTTGATATCGTTTACTACTTTTTCCCTTACCCTGGGTGTATGCCCAGCCGAGGGCATTGTAAAAGTCACCGGCATTGTCGATTAAATCAGGATTTTGCATATCCAGCATTTTGGCGGAGACGGAAAAAGTGCGGGGGTCTTTAGCGATAGTCTCATATAATGCAGTAATAAAACCAGGTTTTACGATGGTATCATTATTTAAAAGGATAACATAGTCGGTAGAAGCGGCTTTGATGCCGATATTTACGGCATGGCAAAAACCGGTGTTTTCATTTAAGGTGATGAGTTTTACTTCTGGGTAATTGGTTTTAATAAATTCGACGCTACCGTCGGTTGAGCCATTGTCAACTATGATGACGGGTGTTATTTTATCATTGAAAATGGATTTGAGGCATTCATCTAAAAGATGAGATTGGGGTCGGCGGGTGCTGACGCCGTTATAGTTAGGGATGATGATGGTGGTTTGGTTTACCATAGTGCCCTTCTTACTAATTCTCTGGTGAGATTTACATTGGTTTTATTTCGGACGCTTTTTACTTTTTCGATCATCTGTGGATCCCAGATGATGGTATATCCAGCAGCTCTTACTTCTTCGCAAAATAATACGCTGATTTTCCTTAAATAATCATCAACTTGAAATCCGCTCTTCCAATCATAGCGACCGTTTTCTTTATTCTCCTGATAATCTTGAAATACTACATCGTTAAAGATATCTATAACCGGTTTGGAGATTTTCACCGCTCTGATATCCACTGCCTCGGCTTCCTGCATCAAGCTGGCACGATGCATATACCCGCTGTACTCTTTGTGCAGTCCTTCATATACGTTTGTCCCGTCCGCCAAATAAATGCCGGCTGTTATTTTATTTTTCCAAATGACTTTCCCCCCTACCACACCAACTTCCGGGCGTTGTTCGAAAATATCAGTTAAATACTCAACCCGATAAAAACCAAGGTGGCGGGTATGGTGGACTTTGGCATTTAAGCCACGCTTTTTTAGAAAATCCTCAATTGTCCGCTTCCCTGCTTCGTAAGCATAAACCTTACTCCCTGGATTTTCGGCTGTTGAATCTGGGTGGGTTCGCCAGTGATATAAGACTTTGTCGATATGTAAGACCGATTTTTTTGCATGGATAAGCGCAGATGGGTTTGCAAATGAGCTTTTTATTTCACTATTTTGATTATCAACTTCATCCAACAATACACTAATAGCCCGTAAACACAAATCATAATCCTGGGCACCATCATATTCCGGCCTTAATTTAAGATGCTGAATTAACTCTCGGCGCATAACTAAAAAATGACCAATATAGTTGTTTGATAAAATCAAATCAAGATTTAACTTTGGTTTTGAGTGGTATTCGAAATATTTTTTACCGTTAAATTTGTCTTCATCGCAATATAGAAAGGCAGGGTTTATATTTTGTTCAGTGGCTTTGTTGATTTTTTGGGCCATTTCATACAAGGCATCCGGGGTGAGCAAATCATCGTGGTCAAGTAGACCGACATAATCACCAGTGGCCAAATATATGGCAACATTGGTATTAGCTGAGATACCTTTGTTTTCGGCAAGGTGATGGCATTTGATACGGTCATCGTTAAAACCATTGATAACGCTCGTTATTTCATCTTTGTTTGCTCCGGTTATCGCAAGAATCAGCTCAAAGTGAGGATAACTCTGGTTAATTACTGATTCAATCATTGCTTTGAAGTGTTCAGGATTAGGGTTATAAACCGGAACGATAATACTGAATGTGCAAATCTTATCTTTACTTATCTCCCGCTGATGTTTTAAAGCTTCATCAGATGGGGGGATATAGGTGTAAGTGTCTGATTTAAGTTGAGCTGCACGTTCTTTCACGGCATAATACGTGGATTTAATGCCGTTTTTTTTGAGGTAGTTTAGAGTTTTTTTGATGTTACTTATTAAGCGCATTTTATTAATCATCCATCCTTTATATTTATTATAAATACTCCTTCACCGCTTCCGTCAAGCGTTCAACCCGCGCATCAACATCATTAAGACTACTACCCTTGACACCCATATAAAACTTAATCTTTGGCTCAGTTCCGGAAGGACGGGCACAACACCATGAGTCATTGGTCAGGTCAAAATAAAGGACATTTGATTTCGGCAGACCAGTCGGCTCAGTCGTACCGGTTTCCATATCAGTGATTACATCATTTTCATAATCGCGGAATTTAAGTACTTTAAGCTCACCAAATTCTTTGGGAGGATTATGGCGAAGTTTATCCATCAGTTCTATTATCTGACGCGAACCGTCAATTCCCTTCAAAGTAATTGTGTATTGGGTTTCTTTGTAGTAACCATATTTTTCATATAACTCAAGCATCTGATCCCAAATAGTCTTGTTATTTGCCATACAGTAAGCCGCCATTTCACATAAACACATTACCGCAACAACGGCATCTTTGTCCCGTGCATGCGTACCGGCAAGGCAACCATAACTTTCTTCAAGTCCAAAGACGTAATTATAAGTTCCGTTTGCTTCAAATAACTTGATTTGTTCACCGATATATTTGAAACCAGTCAAAACTTCGATAAATTTCACGTCATAATCATCAGCGATACAGATAGCCATATTGGTGGTAACGATGGTTGATACCAAAGCCGGATTTGGTGGCATTGTATTCGTCCGGCGGCGTTCGCGCAGGATGTATTCGGCTATCAGCATTCCTGACATATTTCCGGTAAAGGGGATAAAATCACCACTTTTGCTATCATAAGCATAGATTCCCAAACGGTCGGCATCTGGATCGGTCACAAGGACGATATCGGCACTTTTTTCCTTGGCTAATTTGAGTGCAAGGGTAAAAGCCTTGGGGTCTTCGGGATTGGGGTAATCAACGGTCGGAAAATCAGGGTCAGGGTATTCCTGCTCCGGTACAACATAGACATTTTTGAAACCAAGCTCGAAAAGGATACGGCGGACAGGGATATTGCCGGCTCCGTTAAAGGGGCTGTAAACTATCTTTAGTTTATCAGCGACTTTGGCGATTATATCAGGATTGATAATCTGCTTCTTAAGCTCAGCCATATAAGCATCATCTATTTCACTACCAATAATATTATATAGACCAGCTTTTTGGGCATCTTCCTTTTTCATGGTCAGAACATCATTGTAATTGGTGACTTTTCGGACTTCGGCGATAACATCTTCATCACGGGGGAATGCCATCTGCGCGCCGTCCTCCCAGTATGCCTTGTAACCGTTATATTCGGGGGGATTGTGGCTGGCAGTGATAACTATTCCGGCGATACAGCCGAGTTTGCGTAGGGCGAAGGACAGCATCGGCGTCGGGCGAAGGCTTTCAAAAACATATGCCTTAATTCCGTTTGCGTTAAGGTTTAATGCGGCTTCATCGGCAAATTCGGGGGACATCCGGCGGGAGTCGTAGGCTATGGCTACACCTTTGGCTTTGATTTTCTCTACATCAGCGCCACCTTGGCTAATGATATAGTTGGCAAGTCCTTGGGTGGCTTTGCGGACGGTATAGGGGTTCATGCGGTTAGTACCTGCGCCTAGTATACCGCGCAATCCGCCGGTGCCGAATTCGAGTTCTTTGTAAAAGCGGTCTTCGATTTCTCTTTCGTCGGTTTCGATGGATTTTAGTTCGTTGCGGGTGTTTTGGTCGAAGTATGGGTCGGTGAGCCAGTGGTTGTATTCGTCGCGATATGTCATAAAGTACCTCCGTTGGGTTTAAGGTTTTCGCCACGAGGTGAGTAAGCTCTGACTTCTATGCAGACGCGCTTTCGCTCCGAGAGAAACGTTGCGTTACGTAAGGCGGTAAAATACACCGCCTAAGTAACGACGTTTCTCAAGGGTCTGCTTAGAAGTCAGACTTACTCACCCGCGGTCAAGGTTTTTAAGGACAAAGTTGCAAGGTCAAGCTTCAAGGTAAAAGTTACAAAGTCAAAGTTTTAAAGCAAAAGTTTTAAAGTCAAAGCTTCAAAGTCTAAGCTTCAAAGCCAAAGCTTCAAAATCAAAGCTTCAAAATCAAGCTTTCAATGTAAAGTCGTGAGGGCGAAAGTGTGATTCACAAGACCAGCCCTTGAGAAACGTCGTTACTTAGGCGGTGTGTTTTACCGCCTTATGTAACGCAACGTTTCCACCCCAGCGTAGCTGGGGTTCGGTGCAGAGAGCGTGCTGGACGGTGAATCACAGCTTTCGACCACGCGGCAATAACATTATAACATAGCCTCCATTAATTAAGCAAATCTAATTCCCCACCTTTAAGGAAAAATCACTATGGTCAAGCGAAAAATTTATGTTATAGTAAGGATCTCCAGCTGCAAGAACGGCAGCCCACTTTTCACGGAAACGGGTTGACTCATCATTGTAGCGGTCAGCTTTTTCACCGTAGTCATCAAGCCCACGGGACTGGGATTCAAAGTGGTAAAGCTCGGCAAAGGGGGTAAAAACATTGAGATAACCTTTTTCCCGTAGTCTTATGCAAAAATCAACATCATTTAGGGAGATTGCAAAACTTTCGTCAAGCCCGCCGATTTCTTCATAAAGGCTTTTTTTCACCATCAGGCAGGCCCCGGTAACGGCAGATACGTTTTGGGTATAACAAAGGCGACCCATGTAACCCAAGTTTTCGCGGTGTTGTTTGTAATGGCTGTGTCCGGCAGTACGGTGAGCCCCCAAACCGAGGACAACCCCGGCGTGTTGGATGGTTTTGTCGGCATAATATAACTTACCCCCGACCGCTCCAACATCTTCGCGTTGGGCATACATAAGTAACTCTTCCAGCCAATTGATGCGAATAACTTCCATATCATTATTAAGTAGTAAGATATATTCGCCGGTAGCCTTAGAAACTCCGTAGTTATTGATTGCGGAAAAATTGAAACCGGTTTTTTCCTGCCTGGGAAATTCAACAACGCGAATTTTGGGATTGGATTCAAGCTCTTTATAATATGCAAAAATTTCTTCTGTTTCACTATAGTTTTCGACAATTATTATTTCATAGTTGTTATAAGTGGATTTTTCGAGGATGGAATTAATCAAACGCTTTAGGTCACTCATATGGTCTTTGTTGGCGATAATGATGGAAATTTTCGGTGTACCGATGATTTGGTAAGCGATTTTGAAGATAATTTCAAAAGCCCTGGTACTGGAAATGCGGAAATTTTTAAATCCGCAGGCGCTAAGGTGGTCAGATATCGCACCTTTGGCGGCAGATATAGCATAGGGTTTTACGCTTAAGTCAGAGGCGGCACTACCTTTGTGTGAACGCCAATAATATAATAATTTCGGTACATGGACGATTTTTTCCGCTCTTGCTGTTAAGCGCAGAATCATGTCATGATCCTGGCTTCCGTCGAATTTGGTACGGAAAAGCTCGGTTCCATCTATTAATTCGCGGGAAAATACGCTGAAATGGCAAATATAATTGTTGGCGCGCAGATTATCAATCGCGAAGTCGGGTTTGAAGTGCAAGGTAATCATCTTGTTGATGCTTCTACGGTGGAAAGTTGCTTCATCGCAATAGATATAATCGGCGTTTTGTTCATTTATAACGGTCACATATTCAAATAAAGCAATCGGGTGGAGGATGTCATCATGGTCGAATAAACCGATATATTCGCCAGTCGCCAATGATAGGCAGTGGTTAGTGTTTCCCGCGATTCCTTCATTGCGCGTTAGTTTTTTGTATATAATACGATTATCGTTTGCCATAAACTGACGGCAAATTTTTTCGACATGGAAGTTTTGGTCATCGGAGCCATCGGCAAGGCACAATTCCCAATTCGCATAGGTCTGGTTTTGTACAGAGCTTATCATTTCCTTTAAATAACGGGATGGGGTATTGAATAAAGGAACGAGGATACTGATCTTGACCGGGCGGGGGAATTTCGTTTCAATTTGTCGTTTTCGTTCGTTTAAATCGGGAAAGCTAAAAGTTCCATAATATTTCATCGCTTTTTTTTCGCGTTGTTTATAACGGATTTTTGCGATTAAACCACGGAGGTTACCGGTATTTCTGATACGGATGAATTGACGTGTAATGAAATGAATCCCCTTACGGAAAGGGGTTGACATTTTCCAAAAAGGGTTATTTTTGATACGTTCAAGCTTAAAGAATAAATCATCATTAACAGTCTCCAAATCAGCGATTCGGTCAGCTAATTCGGTACATTTACGACATTCCTCTTCATACGCTTGCTGAAGTTTGGTTAGGTCAATATTTAAACTTTTGGGATCAATCATAACTGATGTTATCCTTTTTATAGTCGTGTTTACTTTAGTAGTGTACCATATATTGGAAATTAAATAAATAATCGGATTATTCCGCGCGGAAACAGTAACCATAACCACGCTTAGTGATAATATCATAACCCGAACCGGCGATTTTTTGGCGAAGTCGGTAGATTTGGCTTGTTAAAGCACGGGTATCACTGGCAAGAAGTTGTCCCCAGATTTTTTCATAAATAAATCCGGCACTCAAAAAGCAATCTTTATTTTTGGTGAATAAGAGCAGCATGGCAAATTCTTTTTGGGACAAGCATAGGTCTTTATTATATAAAAATGCTTTCCCGCTCAAAATATCCAGTTTCAGGGCACCGTATGAAATCTTGTCCGGTACCGCTTGGGCACTTTTTAACAGAGTTTTGAGCCGGGCAAGCAGTTCGCCGAAGATATAGGGTTTCTTGAGATAATCATCACAACCAAAGTCAAATCCACGCAGGACATCATCATCCTTGTCATATCCAGTCAGCATTAGGACAGGGATTTCCGTTTTTTTCTTTATTTCGCGGAGAAAATCAAGACCCGAACCATCAGGCATACCGATATCAAGGACGATAATGTCCGGTTTTTCCCGTTCTAATGCTACGCTTGCTTCGCTTAGGGTCATGGCGATTACGACGGTAAAACCTTGTTTTGTAAATAGATGCCGGTTGTAATCTTGGACATCGGCATTGTCTTCGACGAGTAAAATCTTTTTATTTTTCATGGCTTAACCTCCGTGACCCCGCTTCCTGACCACCATAGACCGGCACGGTAAAAGTCACAGTTGTTCCATCATCCGGTTCGCTGATGATACTCATCGTCCCACCATGTGCTTCGACGATAGTTTTGGAGATAAAAAGCCCATATCCGGTTCCACCACTCAAAGAGATTCCCCGTTCAAACACCCGGGGTAGTATCTCAGCCGGGATACCCGTACCGGTATCACTTATATGGACGGAGACGAATTTATTGTCATATTCCGCTGACAGTGTTATTTTTCCAAATTTTGTGTAAGTTATGGCATTAGAGAGGATATTGGATATTACTTGGACGAATTTATCCCGCTCAACATAGACATCTTTGAGACCGTCTGCTAGTTTAAGCGACCACGTAATATTATTTTCTGCTGCCGCGATCCGAAACGATTCCACACTATCATTCAGTAGTTCACCAATATTCATCCGTTCACGGTTTACAATAACACTAATAAAAGCCAAATCCGCCATACCGTCAAGCATTCGCCCGATGCGCTGGGTTTCCGCCTGTAGATTGGCAAGGGCTTTCTTTGCTTTGGAAATGTCGCCATCCGGTGAGCTTATTTGGTCATCTATATAATCAATACCGGTGGCGATAACTGTAAGTGGATTCTTTATTTCATGCCTCATTTCTTGTAAAAAAGTCGTTTTTGCATGACTTAGTTTTTCCAATACATCATTTTGTTCAAGTAAAACTTCCTCGTGCCGTTTCGTTTCGGCATAACTTAATGACAAGATGAGGCATTGGCTTAAAACAAGGAACAGATTGTGGGCAATTGGTGCCATATACAGTCGGTTTTCAAAACCAAATGCAAAAACAAAAGGTAAAATTATATACATCATGAGAGCAATCACAAAAAGCATATAATATGGATTTTCTTTTAGCCGTTCCGCACGGATAACATCGTAGAATATTATTAGGAAAGGAATTAGGAAGATGACCGTTACGATTGGGCTCAAAGCACCATATGGAAGCAGGGCCACAAGTAATGGCAGTCCGAAAGTAATGGCATAAATAAGGACTCTTACCTTATTATTCCAAGGTATATCAAAAATAGCGTGGGAAAATAAAGCTAGTAAAAAAGCCTGCGACGTTAATATCAAGATGTGGAAGTTGGCAAGTCCTGCTCCTAACCCATTTGGTAAAAAGAGAACAGCCAGTCCATTTGTTTCGAGGGTAAAGCGGATTACGCCGGTTAGGCAGAGCAGGGAAAAAATAAGATACACCCATTCCTTCCGGCGGTAGGCAAACAAAGCCGCATGATAGATAAACATCGCAAACAAAAGTCCGATAAAGACAGCGGTGATTAAACGACGCATAATGGCATCACCGACAAGGACACCGGAACGTCCTAGTTCAAAACTGTAATTAATTCCGCTATTAAACCAGTTATAGTTTTCCACTTGAACGATGATTTCGAATTGTCCATCTTGGGGCCGGATATTGATGAAAGCATTACGGACGCTGGTTTTGTGTCCTGCTTCTGTACCCCAGACTTTTCCGGCGTTGAAAACATTGCGCCCATTTATCCAGATAATGCTTGCATCATATATTTCGGGGATAAGCATCAATAGTTCTGCCTCATCAGTTAAAACGGTCAGGCGGTAGGTGGCATATCCATGGAGTGGATGTCCTTCCATATCCCATGATGAAGGGACGTTTATATAGGAGATATCTTCTGGTTGTTGGTCGATAAAATTGGCAGGGGTATATAGGTTGTTATAGTAAAACTCCCATTCGCCATCAAGTCGGAATAATGATTTATTGAAATTGTGACCTCTTAAATCGAGGATCCCGGAAATAGCCTCAACATTTGTAATATTGCGAGGTACGGAGATAATGTAAAAAGTGGCGCTGCATATGAATAGGAGGCAGATTGTGATGATGGTGAATTTTTTCATATGGTGGGATCCTCGTTTTTTTGATTTTTCGTGCTTTTCCGAGATGTTTTTGCCTTAATTACTGCTTTATTGGTAGGAATACGACTTCGAGTTTGAGGCTTAGATGTTTGTCCCCTTGCTCGGACTTTTTAATCGGGAGGTGGAGTTGGGGGTCGGTGGTTTTGAATATATAACAGTTGTTATGCAATTTGCGTCCGTTGGTTCGGAGGTGTTTGCTGATGGGGGTTTTGGTTTCGTTGTTCCAGTTTAGGTTGTGGATTTTTATGATGCAGGCGGCATCGGCGGGGTCGATTCGAAGTTTACGGGTATTGGTTGGGATAGTTATGTCAACCAATACGTCGTTTTCGTTTTGGTAGGCATCAAGCAGGTGGATGGATTCGATTTCGGAAAAACCATTGCCGGTATCAAAGAAGATTTGGACATGGCGTCCCGGTGCTCTTTTGATATAAGGCTCAATTAATTTCTTGGGGTCAACCGTCATCAAACCAAAATCAACACGCATTTCGGCAATTGATTTTAATCCTCCGGCAACGAGGTCTTGGAATTTGCGTTCGTTAAGGCGGTAGGTTTTGATATCGTCAGGGGTGATTCCCCATTTTTTGGATAAGCTGTCTGGGTCTATTGTTTTCCGTGATTCGTCTTCTAATAGGTAACAATAAAGAGCACGGTATAGTGTTTCCTTGGGGGTGATGGGAGCTTCCATCATCCATTCGTAGTCGATTAATGTCCATTTGTCGTGGTTATTTTTGTCGATTAGGATGTTTGTGAATATTAAATCATGATTTAATTTCGCGCGAGGACACGATTCTCCTGTATATGATGTGTTTAACGCAATTGAACTATCCCCCTGCTCGATTATGACTTTGAATTTATCCAGCAGTTCATCAAATATTGCTGTTTCACCGTTCTTTAGGCATTCGTCTAGTTTTTCCGCCAATGTTATTCCATCAATGTATTCAAACTCAATACTTTTACCGTCTGGTGCTGGTTGGCACTTATTTATTGTCATGGTTGTATCTTTGTATTGATTCAATAACAGGCGATATGATTCAAGCATTTGGTTGGCATGCTCTTCTGCTTCGGTCGTTAGTGGGGTTTTTATTACCTTTTTGTCTTTAGTTATCATCGTGCGGATACGATATTTGGGGGCACGGTCGTTTGAGTAACGCAGGTAGGCTGTATCAGGGGCTTTTCCGGTATAGATAAAGTAGGAATTGCTGAACAGGGGAAATACTTCATCATTTATAATGCTGTCAAATACTTTCCGCTCATTAAACAGTTCCATCCGGTGGCGGTCAAAATTGCGGTTATTATCGTAAAGTTCTCCTATCTGGGGTAAGCGGTTTTCAGAAAAGAGGGTGGTCATAAATTTGTAATCGGGGTAAGGATAGTAAAAATGGTAGTCCTCGATTCCGGCGGTGGTCAGCATTTTTATGAATTGGGGTTGGGTAAAAGTACGGGCGTGACCTCCGTGAGGATAATCCTCAAGTCCGCTAAAGTATGTGCCGAGGTGATCTTCGGTGCATCCTGCCCAATATTTTAAACCAAAGCGGTTTTCAATCGCAATCGCGATGTGTCCATCCGGTTTGAGGTGGTTTTTGGCGATACGTAACATTTCTACGTATGGGTCATTATTTTTTATATATAAGCAACAATACTCGAAAACGCCGATAAAGAGGACGAAGTCAAAATCATTTGGTAAATCTGGTTCGATATCGGCGAAATTACCGATATGGATAGTGATGTTATCATAGTCTTTATGGCGCTGGGCATTAATTTTGCTTCTGGTTTCGGACAAATCTATGCATATTACTTGTCCTGCTTTTTCGGCGAGGTTTCCGGTAATCGCGCCACAGCCTGAGCCGATTTCGAGGATTTTGTGGGTTTTATTGATTGGTAACCAGTCGGTGATGTTGTGACGAAGGTGGGACAGGTGGTATAGGTAAGACCAGTCGCGGCTGGTTTCGATTAGGTCGGGGTATGCGGATGGGGGGGAGGCGGTAACGGCGTTAAGGATCGCTTGTTCAACCGCGCCATCAGAGTATAAGTCCGTGCCGGGGTAATGGGTGTAGTCGAGTTTTACTTTTCCGATGTATTCATCTTTATTCATTTAATCACTCTCTTTAATCTATTTTTATTATTGATACTGGGTCGAAGAAACCAACGGTATCTTTGTCAGAAATGGCAGTAATGGGTAGTACATCATAAAGGCGGTGGTAAACTTTGAATTCATCGCGTTCAAAGCCGGTAACGCCTAAGGAAAGTAGGTAGTCACCTCCTTGGAGGTTCATTTTTTGGGTAAAGCTTACGTTTTTAGTTGTTCCGGCGTTTACGGTTTCAAAGAAGGTTTTTTCTATCATCGTATTTGTTCCCGTGATTTCAGTGCCTTTGCTATCTTTGATGGTAAAGGCAAATATCGGCATTTTGATATCGGTGTTAAAGCGGACACGCATATGGATGGTGTATTCGCGTCCTTTAAGGATGGCGTTTACCCTGCTTCCATCTTCTTCGCTGATATAAAATTCTTCAATTACTGCTTCGCGAGTACCGTATTCTTGCAAGTCAGGATTTATTGTTTCGTATTGTCCGACAAGGACGCGTTTGTAAGCATCTATCATGGCTTTGGGGCTGCCTTCATCAAGTTTTTCACCTTGGTTCATCAAAATAACGCGGTCGCAGTATTTGGCAATGCTGCTTAGGTCATGGCTGACAAAGATGATTGTTTTGCCTAATTGGCGAAATTCTTCGAATTTTTGGTAGCATTTGGTTTGGAAAAAGACATCTCCGACGGAAAGGGCTTCATCAACGATGAGGATTTCTGGGTCGATGTTGATTGCGACGGCAAATGCAAGGCGGATAAACATTCCGCTTGAATAGGTTTTGACGGGTTGGTTTACATAGTCGCCGATATCGGCAAAGGTGAGGATGGCATCGAGTTTAGCGGCGATTTCTTTTTCTGAGTATCCCATCATTGTACCGTTTAGGTAGATGTTTTCGATGCCGTTATATTCCATGTTGAATCCGGCGCCTAGTTCAAGGAGTGCGGATATGCGGCCGTTTACGTATGCTTCGCCTTTGGTTGGGCTTAGGACGCCGGTTATGATTTTTAGGATGGTGGATTTTCCTGCTCCGTTTGCGCCGATGATGCCGATGGTTTCGCCTTTTTGGACGAGGAGGTTTATGCTTTTTAAGGCGTAGTGTTCTTTGAAGTGTTTGCGTTTTAAGCCTACTGCGTCTAGGAGGCGGTCGGAGGGGCGGTTGTAGAGTTTGTAGATTTTTTCTAGGTTTTTTAGTTCGATGGCTACATCATGCATGGGTTCGACTCCGCGCTTGGAAGATATAGTTCCATTGCAGACGCGCTTTCGCTCCGAGAAAAACGTTGCGTTACGTAAATTCGTAAAGGACACGAATTAAGTAACGACGTTTTTCAAGGGTCTGCAGTTGGAAATATATCTTCCAAGCGCTCATTCATGGGTTATAGTTTTAGTTTATAATACGTCCGCAAAGTGTGGGCGGAGGCGCTTAAAAATCAAAGAGGCGAAGCTGAACATTATTGTGGTTACGATCCAAAAGTAGGTTGAGGAGTAAAAGTGTTCGTAGAACCAGACGCGGCCGTACATTGAGTTGCGGAATCCTTCGACGATGTATACCATTGGGTTTAGTTTAAATAAGAGCATGAAGCGGCCGGGTACCATTGATATGTCCCAGAGTATCGGGGTTGCCCACATGCCGACTTGTAGTGTAATAGTGATGATTTGGGTTAGGTCTTTGAAGAAAACTACTATGGCACAGGTCAGGTAGCTGGTTGCAAGGACGAAAACAAAGGTACAGAAGCTGTAATAAATGAGTTGCAGGGTATATATGGTTGGGAAATATCCATATCCTGATGATACGAAGATGAGGATAAGCATAAAGAAGATATGGATAAAGGTGGCGGCAATTAGTTTGATGATTGGTAGGATGCTGATGTTGAAGACTACTTTTTTGACGAGGTAGTTGTATTCGATTAGGGCCTGGGTTCCGTTTGTCAGCATTTCATTAAAGTAAAACCATGGGACTAAGCCGCTGGTGAGAAAGAGGACATAGGGGACTTCAATGCCACTTGCGAGCAGTTGGCTTCTGGTATTAAAGACTTTGTCAAAGACTATCCAGTACATAACTACTAAGACGATTGGTTGGACCATTGCCCAGACAAAGCCAAAATATGAACCGGCATATCGTTTTTTGAAGTCATTTCGTGAAAGTTTCCAAATCATCTTGCGGCTTTCCCATAATTCTTTGGGTAAAACTGTTAGGCGGTCATAATAGATGCCAAAGATAATGGTGGAAAGGGCAAGTAAAACACAGGCGCAGGCTTTTTTGATGTTTTCGGTTGCGGGGTCGGCATAGGGATTATCATGAAATAAAATAACGCCTGCTATTATCGTGCAGAAGGCAACGAACAGGGTTATTTTTAACCATTTTTGCTTTCTGAGTTGACTAAACTGCATATAAGTTTTCCCAAAGTTTGTCTCTTTCGGACAAAATCGGTTCGCTTCCATCCAAAAGCGGCCATTCGATTCCTATCCCGGGGTCATTGTAAGGAAGCCCGCCTTCGTCCTCCGGATGGTAAAAGTCGCTGCATTTGTAAGCAAACTCAGCATATTCGGATAAGACAAGAAAGCCGTGGGCAAATCCTTTTGGTACATAAAATTGTTTTTTGTTTTCGCCGGTAAGGATAACACCGAACCATTTCCCATAGGTTGGTGAACCGGGGCGGATATCAACAGCGACATCGAAGACTTCCCCGCTGATGACCCTGACCAGCTTGTCCTGGGGGTATTTCCTTTGAAAATGGAGACCGCGCAGGACGTTTTTGCCTGATGCTGATTGGTTGTCCTGGACGAAGGTGCAGTCGATTCCGGCTGCCTTAAAATCATTTTCGTTATATGTTTCCATAAAATAACCACGCGAATCACCAAAGACCCGCGGGGTTATTATTTTTAGTCCTTCGATATGGTTTGTTTCGACAGTAAGTTTGCTCATGAGTGACCTCGGAGTTTATTTTCTGTCTATAGTATACTATAAATTTACTAATGTGCCAATAAAAATCGGAAGGTTGGTAACATCATCGATAATGGCGAACAAAAAGGGGCGGTCAAAGCGGAGTGACGGAGGCATACTCTGGGCTTCAATCGAAACGGAAGTCACGGCTCCAGCCCTGGTTCCGCTTTCATTTACGGCGATATAGGTTTTGTGCAGGACATCACCGATATAGAGGGGACCATCCGATGATGAGCCCATGCGGTAAAAGTTGGCGTTCGTCCTATCAAAAGCGATTGGCATTCCCATTTCTTTGAGGGGTTCGTTCATTTCTATTTTATATTCATATTCAAATTTGGGGATAAATGCTTCAATATCACCAAAGCTATTCCGTGCCTTAACCAGCATCTCGACAAAGCCGTCGCCGGTCAGTGATTCAATATATGAAGCAAGGCTTATTCCTTCATTGGGTAACATCGCAACAAAGCTGTTGCCGCCGATATATGGTTTAACAAATCCTTTTGCTTTACCGTCTTCTACATAACTATGCTCGCGGGAACGCATAAACTCTGCAGTTTGTACCACGCCATTGATGTTGGTAAAGTCACCTTCGCGGACATTAAACTGGCTGTCGTATTTATTTTCCCATTCAGCATCAAACATCACGGCGTTAATTAAGTATAACATCTTGGCATCGTCAATTGTATCGAGCAGTTTGTCAATCATGCCGTCAGTATTTTGCTTGACCCATTCGTTGATATCCTTAACCGTCTGGTCGTTGAAAGCAGCCCGGAAAACAGTGGCATCATAATAATCGGCATTGGTTTGTAAGAAATCGGGTTCCACGGTTAAGCGCCCTTCGTTATCACGGAACCAAATTGAGTTGGCGATTAGTAGTTTTGCTTTTTCCTCGCTGGGTAGTCCGTATACATAACTATAGAGGTATCTATTTAACTCATTTAAGGGGATACCACCACCAAGGACAGTTTCCATTTGAGTCAATGTTTCACCATCAGCGCCATTGGCAGTCATCGCCAGTGCCAGCATCACTGAAAGTGGTGAGACTAAGGAGTTTTCTTTTTCTTCGATACTTCTTTTAAAGAGTTCGATAGAAAAGTCTGCCATACTGGAAATAAAGGTACCGTCACTTTCAACAACGCATACGGGATTTTTGGTGATGTCATCCATTCGGTTAGTGGTATCGGGTGGGTTTGTGGTGGTGGTGGAAATTTGGGGTGTTGGTTCTGGGTTTGCTGTATCTGGTGGTTGTGTAGAGCAGGCGGTGAGGGTGAGCGTGAAAACCAGTAATAATAAAATTTTATTTTTGATCATAGTAATAACTCCTTTCGAGATTGATTCTTTAGATAATACGGATAATATATGTGAAATTTATGGATTTTAATCAGATTTAATAGAGGTAGCTCAAATTCATGTCCACATTTCCTTCAATACCATCAACCCGACCCCGGGAAGTATACTGCCACATTTGGTAATATCCGGAATATTGGGGGATATCGCGGTATTCGGCGAGCCAAACGATATACTCCGAAAGTCTGGTCATATCGAGTTGGTTATATAACCAGCTTCTTGCGGCATAAACACCAGCAAGATATCCGGCATTTCTAACTGTTTCCATAAAAGCCCGACAGACTTCGGTGCGGGTATTTACATCAAGATTGTCCGCCCTACCCCGTCCCCCGGTACCAGTTCCTTCGGTATCGATAAAAATGGGATAGTCCAATTGAAAACCTTCAACCAAAGTAATTGCCATACTTGCTTCTTCGACTGCCTCAATAACATTTACTGCCTGGGTGAAAAAGTAGATTCCGACTGGGATTCCGGCATTTGTTGCCCCGCGGATATTGGCAAGAAAATATGGGTCTTCAACCAAGGAGCCGCTTGTCCACCCCCGGTAACCAACACGGATAATCGCAAATTCAACTCCGTCATCCTTAACCCGGAACCAGTCAATCTCACGCTGCCATTTAGAAACATCAATCCCAAATTTTGCCCCTGACCACGAACCAAGCGGTTCAGTCCGTTCAGTAGCGTCAAAATCTTCCTCCGCCATTATATGGGTCGCATCTTCAATACTTGGGTCGATTTGGCTTTCGGCAAAGATAATCAGGTCGAGTTCATTCATTGCAATATACTCAACCCTTTGTTTGATATTTATTACTGATGGTTCGCTTGGAGTGCGGAACCCAACTTGCGGATTAAGGGTAACGACACTTTCACCCGGACTCATCGGGGTAATATAGATAATCCCGTCTTTATTGGTATTTTTATATTCGATACCATCAACACTGACGGTAAACTCAACACCGGAAATATTGCGTCCTAAGACATCAACAATATGAATCCGCAGATCCCTTTCAATTGAGCTTAGGACCAGTTCGGCAATCCTTCCGTGGGTTACTTGCATTTTGCCGGATTCATAAGGGTCGGTATCGAAAAAGTCTTTATCACGTTTAAACGCCGATGGATCAAACCCGACCATAAAACCAAACGAATCAAATTCCGGTAGTACTTCCGTATGTTCAACTGGAACAGATGGCGGATTCACACCATAACGAGTATTTAATTGTTCCCAATTGAAAAGCACGACAGCCGCCAGGACAACGGTAACCATAAGAACTGCCGTCAAAACTGCGTATTTTACCATACGGGAGTTAGAGTCCATTAGCAACCTCGGTCAGATATATACCATATTCTGTTTTTAGTAAAGGATCTGCCAATTTAAGCAGTTGCTCTTTTGTGATGAAACCACGCTTGTAGGCAATCTCTTCGATGCAAGAAATATATAACCCCTGTCTTTTTTGGAAAGCAGCAACAAAATTGGCGGCTTCCAACATATGGTCGTGGTTACCGGTATCAAGCCAGGCAAATCCGCGCCCAAGAGTTTCGACGTGCAGGCGTCCCTGTTTTAGGTATTCATTATTTACACTGGTTATCTCGATTTCGCCACGAGCTGACGGTTTAACATTGGCAGCAATTTTAACAACATCATTATCATAAAAATAAAGCCCGGGAACCGCATAATTACTACGGGGATTTTGCGGTTTTTCTTCGATTGACAGCGCCTTACCGTTTTCATCAAACTCAACAACCCCATATTCACGGGGATCACGAACATAATAACCAAAAATAGTCGCGCCAGTTTTACGGGCAGCAATTTCACGGAGGATAAGGGAAAATCCTTTTCCATAAAATATGTTGTCACCAAGGATAAGAGCGACATTGTCAGTCCCGATAAAATCCGCCCCAATAATAAAAGCATCAGCAAGACCACGGGGATGTTCCTGAACCGCATAAGAAAATTTCATTCCCAATTGGGAACCATCCCCCAACAATTCTTCAAAAACAGTGATATCCCGCGGGGTAGAAATAATCAGAACCTCACGGATATCCGCCAGCATCAAAATCGAAAGCGGATAAAAAATCATCGGCTTATCATAAACAGGCATGATTTGTTTACTAATAGCTTTAGTAAGTGGGTAGAGCCGCGTACCTGCCCCCCCCGCAAGAATTATACCTTTCATACAGAATCCTCCATAAGTATATTGTGTAACGAGCATATTTTTACATTCCACAGCAAACCCTTGAGAAACGTCGTTACTTAGCTCGTGTACTTCACGAGCTTACGTAACGCAACGTTTCTCTCGGAGCGAAAGCGCGTTTGCAGTGGAATGCAAAAATATGCTCGTTGCACTCGATACCCTCAACTATACACCTCACCTATACATCTCTTCATAATACCTCTGATACTCACCACTAGTAACACGCCCCATCCACCCAGCATTCTCAAGATACCACCCAACAGTCCGCCGAATACCTTCAGCAAACATCGTTTCCGGCTCCCACCCCAAGTCAGCTCTAATTTTATCCGGAGCAATAGCATAACGCCGATCATGTCCCTTACGGTCCTCGACATAAGTAATTAAATCATGATTTACATTTTTCTTTCTAACATCACCATCGGGTAACATATCTATTAGTGTATCCAAAATAATCTTAACGATTTCGATATTTTGCTTTTCATTATGCCCGCCAATATTATACGTCTCAAACAAAGCAGCTTTTTCAGTAACAAGATCAATTGCTTTAGCATGGTCTTCGACATATAACCAATCACGGACGTTCTTTCCATCCCCGTAAACAGGCAACTTTTTCCCTTGCAAAGCATTGTTGATAATCAAGGGAATGAGTTTCTCGGGGAATTGATAAGGTCCGTAGTTGTTGGAACAGTTGGTGATATTAGCAGGGAATTTGTAGGTTTCCATATATGCCCTGACCAACATGTCCGAGCCCGCTTTGCTTGCTGAATAGGGGCTTCGCGGGTCATAAGGGGTTGTTTCGTAGAAGTAGGTATTTTCTCCGGTGAGCGAACCGTATACCTCATCAGTTGAGACATGAATGAATTTTTTCGTTTCGGGATACGAGCCGTCTTCTTTTTCCCAGGCTTTCTTGGCACAATTAAGCAGGTTAAGAGTTCCAAGGACATTGGTACGGGCAAAGACTTCGGGGTCTACGATGCTGCGGTCAACATGGCTTTCGGCGGCAAAGTGGACAACAATATCAATATCATTTTCATTGAAAACGGTTGTTATTTTATCTTTGTCGCAGATGTCGGCTTTGATAAATGTGTAATTGGGGTGATTGGCGATTGATTCAAGGTTTTCGGGGTTTCCTGCATATGTTAGGACATCGACGTTGACGATTTTGATGGTTTCGCCGTATTTCGCAAACATATAGTGGATGTAGTTGGAGCCGATGAAGCCGGCGCCTCCGGTTACTAGGTAGGTTTTCATGGGTTTTCCTTTCTTTTTGTTCTGTTGTACTCCGTACGCCTGGTATAAAAACTCTCACTCAAAAAATTAATAACCTAAATAACTTAAGTTCAAGTCTACGTTGCCGTTGATGCCGTTTACGCGGCCGCGGTCTGTATATTGCCATAGGTCATAGCGGGTGAGGTTGTAGTTGGTTTTGGCGGTGTAGT
>Ga0209737_10001013_pt1 | contig 21094 bp, 18 predicted proteins | sample TergutCu122P3_FD_187284 | JGI IMG/M metagenome (GOLD analysis project Ga0209737, IMG submission 187284) | Cubitermes ugandensis P3 segment gut microbial communities from Kakamega Forest, Kenya - Cu122 P3 (SPAdes) (version 2) | ecosystem: Host-associated > Arthropoda: Insects > Digestive system...
CCGAGAACTCGAAGCATTTACCAAATTTGGCAGTGATATGGACGCCGTAACTGCAATGACAATCGACAAAGGACAGAAAAATACGCGCTTGCTTGTTCAGCCGTTGTACGAGCCTATGTCTGTTGAAAAACAGGTTGCGATACTATATTGCGGCACCAACGGCTTGCTCGCAAATGTGCCGTTAAACGAAATCAACAATTTCCAAAAAGAGTTTTTAATGGTTTTGGAAAATTCACATAAAGAGGTTTTGGAACAAATCAAAAAAGGTATTTTTGATGAAGAAATCAGTTCTTTAATAGAAAAAACAGCAGCCCAAGTTGCAAAACAATTTGCTTAATTTATGGCACTTAAAGAGATAAAAAACCGCATTCAGTCCGTTCGTTCTACGCAGAAGATTACTTCGGCAATGAAAATGGTGTCGTCCGCAAAGTTGCGAAAAGCGCAGCGGGCGGTTGAGGGCGCGTACCCTTACGAACAGAAACTTTCGGCGATGTTGAGCAATTTCGCGAGCAGCGCAGACGAAAATATGTCGCAATCGCCGTACTTGGAAAAGCGCGATGTTCATAGGGTTGCGATTGTTGTTTTCTCATCAAATTCGAGTTTGTGCGGCAGTTTCAACACCAATATTGCAAAACAACTTGTCGCCGTTTTACACTCTTACAAACACGTTTCAAAAACACATTTCAAAATTTTTTCTATAGGAAAAAAAATTAGCCAATTTTGCAAAAAAATCGGTCATAAACCAGTTTTTGAGAACAATGAAATTAACGATAAGCCCGATTATCAAAAAGCGGCGGCTTTGGCAAACAAACTTGTAGAAAGTTTTTTGAGCAAAGAAACAGACGAAGTGGTTTTGATTTACCACCATTTCAAAAACAAAGCCGTTCAGGTGGTTACAACGAGAAAATTTTTGCCGTTAGAAATAAAAAAAGAGAAAAAGCAATCTTTTTCTGCCGATTATATCGTTGAGCCGAATTCGCAAAAATTAGTTGAACAACTTATTCCGTATGTTTTGCGCACGGAAATTTATACAACGCTGCTTGATAGTTTGGCATCAGAACACGCAGCGCGCACCCTCGCAATGCAGACCGCCACCGATAACGCAGACGACTTGTTGCAGGAACTCTCGCTGCAATACAACAAGCAACGTCAGCAGGCAATCACTTCCGAACTTTTGGACATTGTAGGCGGAAGTATGGCATAAATTAATTAACAATTAAAAAAATACGAATTACATTTTGCCGTAATTCGTATTTTTTTGCAAAAAACTTTAAATTTAATTGCCATTTACAATCATCCAACGCAACCCTGCTTGCGCAGAAGTTGTCATTCGTACAGTGCTTTGAATTCCTGCTCCAGTGAATGTATTGCTTTGAATGGCATAAACCTTATTCCACCCTTTTTTAAGGTGCATTTCATATATTTGACGAAATACTAATCCTTCAAGTATTTCATCTTGATAATCTCCAAGAACATTAACATCTCTGTCGGCATAAACAAATGTTTGTTCTTTACTGCTACTTTGACCAACTTCTGCCATAACAAAATAGCCAACAAAAATATTGCCTTTATAAGCAGATATTTGCAGTCCGCCAAGACGTGCCTGTGGATTACTTACGGTAATTCGCGGGTCAAAAACGCTCTGAGAGGCAAGCGAAAGATTGGTAACATCAACCTCTGCAGGTAAATTCAAAACAAATTTACCATTTTCGTAATTTGCAGTTGCCATTACACCAATTAAATCTCCTTGGTAATTCAACAATTCTGCCTGTGCTTTGTCGGCTTGCGTAGTGCTAATGTCAATTACAATAGCATTAGGATTATCTACATCTGGCTCATTTGTTTTACAAGATGCCAATATCGCAGCAATAACTGCCACAACAAATAAAGAATAACTTTTTAGATACTGTTTCATTCTTTTAATTATTATTTAATTGACTTCTGTTTGTCTGTTAATGTTTTTACAATGATTTTAATTTAAAAGCAGAAGTCAATTAATCTTTTAAACTAAATCGGCACAAAGATAAAAAGATATTACCACAAAAAAACAACCTCTTTTTGAATAGAAGTCATTAAGGGTCTAATAAATCACCTTTGCAGTCGGCTTGGCTCTTTTTTACTTTTGAAACTTTGGTTCCAATACTAGATCTTGCTTCAGCTTCAGCTTTTGTTCCCCAAACATGTTCCACAACAGTGCCTGTTAAATTTTGTTTAATTACCCAACAAGTAACCTTGTTTTCGTCTTCACAAGATGTGAAAACGCCCATTAATGCAACGATTGCAACTGATAAAAAAATCTTCTTCATTAAAATAAAAAAATAATTATTAATAAAAATTTTGAAAATGCAAAGATAAAAATAATTTTTTTAATTTACAAAAAACTGCTCAAAAGAGCAGTTTTTTGTCTTAGATTTTTAAAAATCAAAACCCTGGCATATCAAGACCACTGCCAGAGCAATCTTTTTCGGATTTTTTAACTTTTTCGTACTTAACATTAGCAGTAGGGTCTAATGCTTTCTGTTGTTCCACAGCAGCATCAACGTCTGCTTGTGAGCCCCAAACTAAAACCCACGCACTAACAGTACCAAGAGGACTATCAGCAGATGCTGTAACTTTGTAACAGTTCATCTTGTTTCCACAAGAAGCCAAACCAATCGCAATTGCGATAACTGGTAATAAAAACAATTTTTTCATTTTGATAAAATTATTAAAGTTTATAAATTAAAATTATTTTGCAAAGGTACAACTTATTTTTGAATAAACAATAAAAAAAGCAAAAAAAATTAACTCAAATTTTAAAATTATTTCACATTGATATTCAACTGATTAAATAATTGTTAATAAATATTTTTTGGAATTAATAAAAATTTTTGCGCTTTTTTTTGTAATTTTGCAACCCAAAAACTTGATACTTGATACTCATTACTTGATACTGAAAAATGGAAGAAGAAATAATCATAGAAGAAGAAGTAATCGCTAATACTCAGGAAGATAACACCGAGCCGAGCGGTCATTCCAAGTACAACATTCCGCTTGCCAAAGACGAAAATTCGTTGCGGCATTTGCCCGGAATGTTTTTGACGTGGTTTTTGGACTATGGCTCGTATGTGATTTTAGACCGCGCAATTCCGCATATAAATGACGGCTTAAAACCTGTTCAGCGGCGCATTTTGCATTCTATGAAGCGAATTGAAGACGGGCGTTACAACAAAGTTGCTAATATTATCGGACACACGATGCAGTTCCACCCGCACGGCGACAGTTCGATTGGCGGCGCGCTTACAACTTTGGGGCAGAAAAATATTTTGATTGATTGTCAAGGGAATTGGGGCAATATTCTCACAGGCGACTCGGCTGCTGCACCTCGCTATATTGAGGCGCGGTTGAGCAAATTTGCGCTTGATGCCGTTTTCAACAACAAAACAACGCAATGGAAACCCTCGTATGACGGCAGAAATGACGAACCGATTGCGCTGCCTGTGAAATTTCCGTTGCTTTTGGCACAAGGCAGCGAGGGCATCGGCGTGGGGCTGAACTCAAAAATTTTACCGCACAATTTTAATGAATTAATTGATGCATCAATTTCGTATCTGAAAAACGAGGAATTTACGCTTTACCCCGATTTTATTACCGGCGGAATGATTGACATCAGCCGCTACAATGACGGTGAGCGTAGCGGGCGCGTGAAAATTCGTGCAAAAATTGAGAAATCGGCAGACAATAAATCGTTGATTATTACCGAAATACCTTTTGGAATTACCACCGACACTTTGAAAAAAAGTATTTTGGAGGCAAACGACAAAGGCAAAATCAATATCAAAAAAATTGATGATAACACCGCCGAAAATGTCGAAATTGTTGTGCATCTTGAAGCAAAAACTTCGTCAGACAAGACCATTGATGCGCTTTATGCGTTTTCAAAATGCGAGGTCAGTTACTCGCCAAATTGCTGCGTAATTGACAACGAAAAGCCCATTTTCACAAATGTTTCTTACGTTCTAAAACGCAATACCGACAACACTATCGCGCTTTTGACGCAGGAGTTGGAAATTCAAAAACACGAACTTACCGAGCAACTTTTATTCATTTCGTTGGAAAGAATTTTTATCGACGAGCGAATTTATAAGGACAAAGAATTTGAAAATGCTAAATCGCTTGATGATGCGCTAAACCATATTGACAAGCGCATTGAGCCGTATAAAAAAAGTTTTGTCCGCGAGATTGTGCGTGATGATTTGCTAAAACTTTTGGAAATCAGAATGGCGCGAATTTTGAAATTTAACACCGACAAAGCAGCCGAAAATATCGCAAATCTCAAAGCAAAAATCAAAGATGTGGAGAAAAAACTTGCACACATTATAGAATATACGATTGATTGGTTTGAAAATTTAAAGAAAAATTACGGCGCAAATTACCCGCGTTTAACCGAAATTCGCAATTTTGGAACAATCGAAGTTGCAAAGGTTGCGGAGGCAAATTCTATGCTTTTTGTCAATCGTGATGAGGGTTTTATCGGCTCAAATCTCAAAAAGGACAACAACGTGGAATTTGTGTCAAAGTGCTCTGACATTGACGATATCATCGTTTTCTTTAAAGACGGAAAGTATAAAATCGTCAAAATTACGGAAAAATTGTTTGTCGGAAAAAACATTGAACACGTTGCGGTTTTCTTGAAAAACGACAAGCGCACCATTTACAACGCAATTTATCGGGACGGCAAAAACGGTGTCTATTTTGTCAAACGCTTTGCTGTAAATGGCATCACGCGTGACAAAGAGTACGATTTGACCAACGGCGCGCCCGACTCAAAAATTCTCTATTTTTCTGCCAACCCCAACGGCGAGGCGGAAATCGTGCGCATACAACTACGCCCAACCTCGCGCCGTATCAAAAAAATGGCGTGGGACTTCGATTTCAAAGAAATTGCTATCAAAGGTCGTGCTTCGCGCGGCAATGTGGTAACGAAATTCCCTGTGGCGAAAATCACGTTCAAGCAGAGCGGCGGCACCACGCTTGGCGGCACGCATATTTGGCTCGACAAAGATATTTTGCGGCTAAATATGGAGGAACGCGGCGAATATTTGGGCGAATTTTTCAACGAAGATATGATTTTGGTTGTTACCAAAAATGGCGATTTTTATACAACTTCGTTCGATTTATCAACCCATTTTGACGAAGATTATTTGATAATCGAAAAATTTTCGGCGGACAAAATTTGGTCTTGCGCGCTCTTTGATGCCGAGCAAAATTTCTACTATATCAAGCGTTTTCCGTTTGAGGTTTCGAGTAAGCGCGTCAGTTTTTTGGGCGAAAACCCGCAATCGAAAATGCTGATAATTACAGAAACCGATTTCCCGCAGTTTAAGGTTGTTTTTGGCGGAAAAGATGCCAAAAAAGAGCCGTTATTGATTGATGTTGAGCAGTTTATCGGTGAAAAAAGTTACAAAGCAAAAGGCAAACGCATTTCCACAAATATAATCGAAAACATTGAAGAAATTGAGCCAATTCGCGAGTCCGAATCCGAAATTGACGAGGAAACCGAAATTGAAGACGTGGAAATTGTTGAAGAAGTTGTTCCCAACCCGTCATTCCTGCGAAAGCAGGAATCTCCTGAAATTGAGGAGATTGCGGGTCAAGACCGCAATGATGAAAGTGTTCAAGAGGAGGAAAAGGAAGAAATTATCGAAATAGAAATTGAAGAAAAAATCGAACAGAAACCTGTTGAGAAAAAAATTGATATTGATGAACGTGCAAAACCGACATTAATCTACGACAAAGATAGCAGAGATAATCAGTTGAGTTTGTTTTAAAAATTTTGTACCTTTGCACTCAAAATAAAAAATAAAAATGAGCAACATAATTTCTCTTGCAGGCGATTTGGGTAGCGGTAAAAGCACCGTTTCGGCGATTTTGTGTAAAACGCTTGGTTATCAGTATGTTTATACAGGACAAATTCAGCGAAAAATTGCAGAAAGGCACGGAATGACCACTATTGAACTCAATCATTATGCCGAAACGCACCCCGAAATTGATGAAGAAATCGACTCAACTTTCAAGGCGTTGAATGATGCTGAAAACTTGATTGTAGATTCGCGGCTTGCGTGGTTTTTTATTCCGAGTTCGTTTAAAGTATTTCTGAAAACAGATTTAGATGTTTCTGTGCAGCGTATTTCTGGCGATAAAGAGCGATTAAATGAAAATTACGCATCGCATCAAGAGGCGGCAAAGGGAATTGTGGCGCGGAAAAATAGCGAGGTGAAACGCTATCAGCAATATTATGGTGTAAATTGCCTGGACTTAACCAATTATGATTTGATTGTTGATACTTCAAACATTTTACCGCAAGAGGTTGCAGATATTATTTTGGAAAAATTTGAGGAATGGAAACAAAATAAAAAAAAATGCCGCTAAGCCCTGAAAGGGCGTAATATTCATAACCCTATGCAAGTGTAGCAAAGCGAAACGCCGCGTAGGGAAAAAAATAAAAATGATTAATCAATCTCAACTTAATAAAATAGGAAAAACAATTAAACCGCACGGAATTTTTGGCGAAATTTTGTGCGAGTTTTCTATTGATTTTCAAGATGATAACTTCCCCGAATATTTGATTTTGGAAGATGAGGGAATTTTTACGCCGTTTTTTATTGACGAATATAGACGCAAAGGAACCTTTGGTTATTTTATAAAATTTTGCAGAATTTTGGACGAAAAACTTGCAAAAACGCTTTGTGGAAAAGAGATTTTTTACGATAAAGAAATTGATTTTGACACAGATAATCAAGAATTTCAATTGAATTTTTTAATCCATTACAAAATTGTTGATGAGATTTTTGGTGAAATTGGCAAAATTGACGAGATTGACGAAACTACCATAAACACACTTTTTGTTGTTGGCGAACATCTAATTCCCGTAACCGAAGAATTTATATCAAAAATTGACAGCAAAAAGAAAATTATTTACACAAAACTTCCCGAAGGACTTTTGGAGTTATGAGTTAAGAACTAAGAGTTAAGAGTTTTTACAAACAAAATCCCATCTTAAAAAATAAAAATGACACCTAATTTTTTTAGATGTCATTTTTTATTTTGCACCAAAAGTTCTTAACTCTTAACTCTTAGTTTTTAACTTTCCTCACTATCGCAATCGGGGTTTGCTGGCTTGCTTGTCCGAGCGGGTTGTCTTTGAAAAGGGCTTTGTAGAATTTTTCGTCAAGTTTTTTGCTTGGTTTACCGAGAATATCAACGTTTAAATCGTTGGCATCAAGCACTATGAAGATATTGCCGAGTTTTTCGGTCATTTCACGGGCAACTTTATCGGGGTCTTTGGGAGCCATTTTTGCGTATCTGTTATACGGCGGCAGCGTGTAATCGCAAGGTCCGTCTATGGCGAACGCTTTTTTGCCGCAAACCTTGTAGAACGCGCCGCGCACACCGAATGGTTTTGTTACCACTGCAGCAATACAGCCCAAGAAAATACGAGGCAAACCAACATCAATAAGCGCAAGTTGCATTGTGTAAGGACTGCCCAAACCAATGCCATAAGGCGATTTATAGACAAACTTCACTAAAAATTTTGCCAACCAACTTGGCTTAATTTCATCAATCGGAAAGGAGCGACCTTGCGTGATAGCAACAATTTTTTCACTGCAAAAAATAATATCGTCTTTTTGGCGAATATCTTTTGTGTATTTATCAACGACTTCAAAAAGGTCATCTTCTTTCATTACAACGTGTGTTTTCACAGGAATGCGAAGATATTTTTCGCCGTTAATCTCTATTTCAAGATTTTTTCCCTCATTTGCTTTGAATTCCATATTTTTAAATTTTATTTTTTTGCAAAGGTATAAAATAATTAAAAATTTCCTGCGACTTTTAAAGCAAAAATTTAATTTTTTTTGAATATTCGTAATTACTCGTAATTATGATATTAGCAATAATCAATCTGTCAAAAATCCTTTTAAATTTCATTTGACGCTGATAATCAACAATATGCAAATAAATATTTATAAAAAAAAATCATATTATTGGTCTATTATTACTGATTACGGATATTCAAATTTTTTTTTGAATAAAATATAAAAAATAATAAAATCGCAAATTTAAAATCCAAAATCTAAAATTAACTTGTACTTTTGCGTATATTTTAAAACTAAAAGTTGCGCCCGACACGTATTAGGGAATTTAAAATGAAAAAATATATTTATAAACTTGTTATTTTGGCACTTACAATTGGAATTTTTACTAATTGTAAACCTAATACATCTATTTTGCCAATAAAAGGAAACGGCAATTTGACAACTTCTCAACAATCTGTTTCTTCGTTTGAAAAAATCAGTATTTACAGCAGTGCCGATGTACATTTCTACGAAAGCGATGAGTTTCGCTATGTTGTTACTGTTGATGAAAATCTTCACAAATATGTTGAGATTTTTACAGAAAACAATACTCTGAAAATCAAAACCAAAAATGGTTCGTATTTGTTTACAAAATTTTTGGTTGAGGTTTATTGTCCGCCGTCTTTAAAAAGTGTTTCGCTGTCTGGTTCTGGAAATTTTAAGGGTATGAATATTATCACTGCCCCAATGTTTGAGGTTATTATTCCCGGCTCTGGTAATATGGAAGGAACTGTTGAATGCCAAAATTTTTCTGCAAAAATTTTAGGTTCGGGCGAAATAAATATTAAAGGCAACTGCATAGATGCAAATATTACTATTTCCGGCTCTGGCGATTTCAATGGCTATGATTTCAGTATAAAAAACGCTGATATTAGCATAAGTGGTTCGGGCAATGCGAATGTTTGGGTTACAGACAATTTAAACGCAAACATATCCGGTTCGGGCAACGTAAATTATCGCGGAGAACCACAAATCAGTTCCACCATTACAGGTTCGGGAAAAATAAGAAAAATGTAATTTAAGCGAGAATTAAAAATTAACCGTAATACGTTTTTAAAATGTATTATGGTTTTTTTGTAAAAAGTATCTACGTTTTTTTATAGGTAAATATTGATTTTCATTGATTTATATATTTTTGTTTTAATACTTACAAAAGTAAAAAATAATTCACAATTTATAATTAGTTTTTTGTACCTTTGCATTATGAAAAAGTATCTATTTTTTTTGCTAATAATTTTTACATCCTGCACTGCCCGCATTGATATTAACACAGACGATGCAGAGCCACGTTTGGTTATTTACGGCACAATTTCGAGTGAAGGTAGATGTCATTATATTAGTATTACCCGCTCAACAGGTTATTTTTCTGATGAAGAACCGCCAATAATTAAAAATGCTTTTGTTACGCTTTCGTATGAAGATAGAATTGATACGCTGCAATATAATGACTTGGCTAAGTGTTATGTTACCGACTCTATTGCGGGCAAACCCTATGAAACCTACACTCTTGATGTTTGGTTGGACTTTGATAATGACGGCGTTATGGAACATTATCAGGCGGTTTCAAAAATGCCGAAAGGTCCGCGCGTAGATTCGATTTATCTTTCAGACTATGTAATTGACCGATTTCCTGTTCTGTTTCTTTATGGCGAAGTTTATAAAGATACGGAAAATAATCTTTGCATTTATACAGGAAAAAACAACGAGCCAAAGGGGCTTTTCGACTATTTTATGATTTTTACCCCCGATATGATAATAATGCAAGGAGGTAGATATCCGCTGCCGTTTTTTGCAAAAGGCGGTATTCACGTTGGCGACACGGTAAATTTTAGAGTTGATAATCTGAGTAGAGATTATGCAAGGTTTCTTTCGCAGGCAAGTAGTGAGATGAGCATACCAATGCCGTTTTTTTCCTCGCCGCCTGCCGAAGTGATTACAAATATTCGCTGTTTGAACGCAAATATTAGAGTGTCGGGCTTTTTTGCCGCCTACGACAGAGGCGAAGATATGATAACAATTTCCACAATTAACTTCGATTCGCAATTTGATTGAAAATAGAACACAAATCACACAAATTTACACAAAAAATAATTATTTGTACAAAACAATAATATAGATGATTTTCAACAAAATATAGTTTGTGTTAATTTGTGAAATTTGTGTGATTTGTGTTCAAAAAAAACTGAAATGAAACTTGAACTTCTATCTCCTGCTAAGGATTTTGAATGCGGCGTTGCGGCGATTTTGCACGGCGCAGACGCTGTTTATATCGGTGCGCCGAAGTTTTCTGCACGAGCCGCTGCGGGCAATTCGCTTGACGACATCAAAAAACTTGTTGATTTTGCACATCAATATTATGTGCGGGTTTATGTTGCGCTGAATACGATTTTGAATGATGATGAACTCGCTGAAACACAGCAACTTATCAACGAACTTTACGCAATCGGCGTTGATGCGCTCATAATTCAAGATATGGGCATTTTGGAACTTGATTTGCCGCCGATAGAACTGCACGCCTCAACGCAATGCGACAACAGGACAGCGGAAAAGGTAAAGTTTTTGGAAAAATGCGGCTTTACGCAAGCGATTTTGGCGCGGGAACTTTCACTTGAACAGATTGCCGAAATTCGCCGACAGACAAATATTCGTTTGGAGTGCTTTGTTTATGGTGCGCTTTGCGTGTCGTACAGCGGGCAATGCTTTATGAGCCAAGCGATTAACAATCGAAGCGCAAATCGCGGCGAGTGTGCGCAGATGTGCCGTTTGTCTTACGATTTGGTTGATAATGATGAAAAAATTATTGCTCAAAATCAACATCTTTTGTCGCTGAAAGATTTTGATGTGTCAAAATATCTTGAAAAAATGGTTGAAATTGGCGTTACATCTTTCAAAATTGAAGGACGATTAAAAAATATTGATTATGTGAAAAATATAACTGCTTTTTATCGCCAAAAACTTGATGAAATAATTTTTAGAATTACACAAATTTCACAAATTAACACAAATAATAATTCAAATAATGCTGATAATCAACAAAATATAATTTGTGAAGATTTGTGTAATTCGTGTAATTTGTGTTCAAAAAGCAGTTCGGGCAAAACAAAACACTTTTTTACGCCCGATGTTGAGCGCACTTTTTATCGCGGTGCTACTTCCTATTTTTTGGAAAAACGGCAAAAAAACATAATCGAATTTCGCACACCAAAGTCATTGGGCAAACCTATTGGCGAAGTTAAATTATTCAATACCAATAATTTAGTTATTGATACAAAACATCAAATCAACAATGGCGACGGACTTTGTGCCTTTGATAGAAACGGCGATTTGGTTGGTTTTCGTGTCAATCGTGTTGAGGGAAATAGAATTTTTCCGCAAACAATGCCAACAATCGAAAAGAATGCACAGATTTTTAGAAATTTTGATATAAAATTTTCGCAACAATTAGAAAATAAATCATCTGAAAGAAGAATTGAGGTAAAGTTTTCATTAAAAGAAGAAAAAAACGGAATAAATTTTTCAATAATTGACGAAGACAACCGCTCGGCAGAAGAATTTTTTGAAACAAATTTTGAGCCCGCGCAAAACCCCGAAAAACAACGTCAAGCAATTTTGGAAAATTTATCAAAACTCGGCGATACAATTTTTGAAATAAGGCGTCATTGCGGGCTTGACCCGCAATCTCCTAAAAAACAGGAGATTCCTGCTTTCGCAGGAATGACGATGGGGCTTGATATTGAAATTGATTTTAAAGAAATGTGGTTTATTCCTGTTTCAAAAATTGCGCAGATAAGGCGTACTTTGGTAGAAAAATTGCTTGCGGAGCGTACAAAAACTTACCCAAAGCAAGAGGTAGTTTTTCAAAAGACAAACCACCCTTTCCTTGCGCAAGATATTGATTATCGCGCAAATATTTTTAATCAAAAAGCAGCGGACTTTTACCAACGGCATGGCGTAAAAAAGTTTGATTTTGCTTTTGAACATTCGCCCGTGGAAGATGTCGAACTGATGCGAACTAAGCATTGCCTCAAATTTTCGTTCGGTTTTTGTCCAAAGCAGGAAAACAAAAAGCAGCCAAATGAGCCGCTTTATCTTGTTCGAGGTTATCACAAATTTTTACTGCAATTTGATTGCAAAAATTGTGAAATGCTGGTGTTATTTCCCAATCCCTTTTAAAATTCCCCTATCAGATGATTTTATAAAGCTTAGTATTTCGTCTCTAAAATCTGATTGTGCAAACTCTTGTTCTACTTGTACAACAGCATTTGACACACTCAAACCAGATTGAAAAATTATGCGATAAATATCTTGAATTTCAACAACTTGCTTGTCTGTAAAACCGCGTCTGCGCAAGCCAACCAAGTTAATTCCCGAATAGCAAATCGGCTCACGAGCAGCCATAATATAGGGCGGAATATCCTTATTCACCAGCGCACCACCTTGAATAATCGTGTGCTTGCCAATTTTTGAGAACTGATGTACAAGCACGCCACCGCTTATAATGGCAAAATCATCAACCTCAACTTCACCCGCAAGTTGCGCCACGTTCGACATTATTATATTGTTTTTCAACACGCAATCGTGCGCAACGTGGCAGTACGCCATTATCAAACAGTTGTTGCCCACAATAGTTTTTCCACGCGATGCCGTGCCTCTGTGAATAGTAACACACTCGCGAATGGTGCAGTTGTCGCCTATTTCTACAAAGGTTTCTTCACCTGCAAACTTCAAGTCCTGCGGGTCTGCGCCGATAACAGCAGATGGAAAAATCGTGCAATTTTTGCCGATTTTTGTATTTTTTACAATTGCAACGTGCGACATAATTTTCGTGCCTTCACCAATTTCCACATTTTCGCCGATTGTAACAAACGGCTCTATTTCCACATTTTTCGCAATTTTTGCAGTTGAGTGTATTATAACAAACTTATTTTGCATATTTTTAATATTTTTTGCAAAGATAGATAAAAATTTTTAAACAGAAAAACTAAATATATAAAACGTAACAAAATCTAAAAAAATTGTCATTATTTTTATATCAAAAATATTTAACTATTTTTAACTCAAAAATAGTTTTCAATTAAAAATAAAACCTCTACCTTTGCGCTAAATTTATGTTTAAAACAAATGTTTAATTAATATGAATGAAAATTATACAGAAGTACAGCAAAAAATTGTTGAGGCGGCTCGCGATTTATTTGTAAAAAAAGGATTGAAAGGAACAACCGTGCGCGATATTGCAGCAGCAGCAGGTACAAATGTGGCGATGGTAAATTACTATTTTCGCACAAAAGAGAATCTTTTTGATAAAATTTTGGAAGAAGCATTTAAAACGCTTGCCGAAAAGGTTTTTACGTTGGTTGATTCCGATTTACCTTTTTTTGATTTGATAAGAAAATGGGTATATTCCTATTACGAAACGCTCTCTGAGCATTCGTATTTGCCAATTTTTGTGTTGAGCGAATTGTCGCACAATCCCGAAAGATTGAAAGAAAAGTTTAAATTACAAAACCCGTATCAAGTTTTTGCAAAGTTGGCAATTCGTATAAGCGAAGAAGAAAAAAAGGGTACAATTAGCCCAATGCCTATTCCCGATTTTTTCTTAAATCTCATTTCGCTATCTATTTTTCCATTTTTAAGTGTACCATTGGTAACGCAAGTTCTTAATTTATCGGAAGAAGATTACAGAAAAATGGTTTTTCAACACCGCGAATATGTCGCCGATTTTATTATTAATGCAATAAAAAAGTAATTATTTTTTTGAACATCAACTAAACAAATGTTTAGCAAGAAGGAATTATGACACAAAAAAACATAAAAATAGGTATAGATGCTGGCTCTACAACGCTCAAAACCATTGTGTTAGACGAAAACGACAATATTATATACAAGTCCTATTGCCGACACAAAGCAGACGTTAATTCTGTCTTTATTGATGAATTGAAAAAAATCAATTCTCAATTTTTAATTCTCGATTTTCAACTTTCAATTACTGGCTCGGCAGGAATGGGCATTGCTGAGCGTTGTGGAGTGCCGTTTGTGCAGGAGGTTGTGGCGGCGGTGGAATTGGTGCAAAAGCGTTTTCCGCATTGTCGTACGCTTTTTGATTTGGGTGGAGAAGATGCAAAAATGGTCTTTTTCGGCGAAAACCGCCATCCCGATATTCGTATGAACGGCTCGTGTGCCGGCGGAACAGGCGCATTTATTGACCAAATGGCGAGTTTGTTGCATATTTCTGTGGAAAATTTTGACGAACAAGCCGAGCGTTACGAGAAAATTTACCCTGTGGCTTCGCGTTGCGGAGTGTTTGCCAAAACTGACATTCAAAACCTTATCGCCCGTAATATTTCCGTACCCGACATTGCCGCTTCTACGCTCTATGCTGTTGTGTTACAGAGTGTTACCACGCTTGCGCGCGGTGCGGACATTGTGCCGCCTGTGCTTTGTATCGGCGGACCTTTGACCTTTATTCCCGCTTTGCGCAAGCAGTTTTGCGAAATTTTGAAACTGAAAAACGAGGACTTGGTTTTGCCCGAAAACAGCGAATTTTTTCCCGCTTTTGGTGCAGCGTTATTGACTGATAATCAAGTTTTTACAATTCAAAAAATTATAGAGAAATGTAAAAATACTGATAAAATATTGAACGAAACCGCTTTACCGCCTCTTTTTCATAATCAAAATGAATATGATGAGTGGAAAAATAATAGAGATATTAAACCGCTTCGTCATTGCGGGCTTGACCCGCAATCGCCTCAAAAAACAGGTGGCAATGGCTTTTTTCTCGGCATTGACAGCGGCTCTACAACCACAAAAATTGTTATCATTGACGATGCGCAAAACATTGTGTATCAATACTATGCCAACAACGAGGGTAATTCGCTGAAAAAAGTTTCTGAGGGTTTGGCACAATTTTTTAATCAGGCAAAAGAGCAAAATATTGAGCCAAAAATTGTTTCATCTGCGGTTACGGGCTATGGCGAGGAGTTGATTAAACAAGCGTTTAACCTCGATTTTGGCATTGTGGAAACAATGGCGCACCTTGCGGGTGCGAAATTTATTAATCCCGATGTGTCGTTTATTCTTGACATCGGCGGGCAGGATATGAAGTCAATTTTTATGTGTAACGGGGTGATTTCCAACATCGAACTCAACGAGGCGTGTTCGTCTGGCTGCGGCTCGTTTTTGCAAAATTTCGCCTCAACAATGAATCTCACTTTGGCGGAATTTACACAAAAGGCGTGTTTGGCGCAAAATCCCGCCGATTTGGGAACGCGCTGCACCGTTTTTATGAACTCAAAAGTGAAACAATCGTTGCGCGAAAACGCCGGAATCGACGATATTGCGGCGGGTTTGGCATATTCGGTTGTAAAAAATTGTCTGTTTAAAGTGCTTAAAATCAGCAATATAAATGCTTTGGGCGAAAATATTGTTGTGCAGGGCGGCACTTTCCGCAACGATGCCGTATATCGCGCTCTGGAACTGCTTTCGGAAAAAAAGGTCTCAACCACCGACTACCCCGAACTTATGGGGGCGTTTGGGGCGGCACTTTTTGCTTTGCAGAACCAAGAACCAAGAACCAAGAGCCAAGACGATTTTGCCGTTCCAAAATTTACAAACAAGGAATTAAATTGCAAAGGTTGCACAAATCAGTGTGCGATTGTTCGTTTTGATTTTGAAAATGGCAATGTTTGTTATGCAGGCAATAAATGCGAAAAAATCTTTACAAGTTCCTCAAAATCAGCGAAAAAAGGGTTTAATGCTTTTGAGAAAAAATTAGAAATTTTGTTTTAATAAACAACCACAAAGGACACAAAGTCTCATAAAGTTTAAAAACTTAAATATGTTAATCTTGAAAATTTTGTTAATTTTGTTAAAAAACAGCTCGCAGGGCTTAACTTTGTGAGACTTTGTGTCCTTTGTGGTTAAAAAAAGAAAAAATTATGACAAAAACAATAATCGGTATTCCCCGCGCTTTGAATTTATACGAAAACTTTCCGTTTTGGAAAACTTTGTTTGAAAATTGCGGTTTTGAGGTGATTTTGTCGCCTGAAAGTACTTTTAAACTCTATCAAGGCGGCATTGGCAGCGTGATGAGCGATAATATTTGTTTCCCTGCAAAACTTGTTCACGGGCATATCTTGTCGCTTGTGGAACAGCGCGTTAATCGCATTTTTTACCCGCTCGTTCCCAAAGACGAGCAGGAATTTTGCGAGGCGTCAAATTCGTATAACTGCCCCATTGTGAGCGGCTACCCCGATGTTATTCGCTCGGCGATTGACCCCGAAAAGTTCGGCATTGCTTACGATACGCCTGTGATTTCATTTCACGATGAGGAAAATTTAAAACGCTCGTGTTGGAAATATTTTGAAAATTTGGGCGTTGATAAAAAAACATTTGAACAGGCGTTTAAAACCGCTTTGCAGGAAAAAAACGAAAATCGCCGACAACTTATTGAGTTTCAGCGAGATATGTTGCAAAAAGCGATTGACGAAAATTTGCTCGTTTTTGTTGTTGCGGGGCGACCATACCACGCCGACCCGCTAATCAACCAAAAAACAGGGCAAATTCTCGCCGATTTGGGCGTGGTGGTGCTGACTGACGATGTTTTTAGAACGCAGATGACACAGATAACGCGGATTAACGCGGATAATAAAAAAATCTGTGCTAATCCGTTAAATCCGTGTTATCCGTGTGCCGAAAACGATTTCAAAAATCTCAACATTGTTTCTCAATGGTCATACCCTAATCGTGTGATACATACGGCTTTACAGATTGCAAAACTTCCGCAAAACGTTCAAATGATACAATTAAATTCATTCGGTTGCGGACCCGATTCTTTTATTATGGACGAAACGGCTGAAATACTCAAACACGCAGGTAAAAACCTGACAATCATACGAATAGATGAAATTGCTTCGCCCGGCTCGGTGCGGTTAAGGTTGCGCTCGCTGGTAGAAAGTTTAAAAACAATTAATAATTAACAAAATGAAAACAAAAATTTTATCACTTATTTTAATGATTGCATTTATTTCTTGCGGTCAAAAAATAAAATCACAACAAACAGAAAACCAATCTGTTGTGGTTGTTGATAGTATTGAAAAACAAGATACTATTAATTCGTCTGTGAGTTTAAGAGATACAATCATAGACAATTATAAATATACGATTAAAAGAGAAAAAAAAGATACTACTTTTTATGCTTTTTTGAATTATGAAAATGAATACAAAAAATTTATTGTAAAACAAACGCAAACAACAGAGCGTACAATGGAAGATATGTATTATTATTGGTCAGAAATAAAAGTTGAAATTTATGATAGTTTAAATAATAAAAAATTGCGTTCTTTTACAAAAAATATTGATGAAATAAAACTTTGTACTAATTACGCTATAAGTATTATTAATGGTTGCTGTGGAAAAGAAGATGAGGGCGAAATATTTGATATTTGGCAAGATAAAACATTATTAAAATTTAGTCCAAAATATTATATGATTGAAAAGCAAGATAATACTATTTTATTTTTGGGCTATATACCTTCTTATAAACCTTATGATGACAGCGAAATTTATGGGGAATTTGATTTAGGTTACTTATATTTGGCTCACAAATATGTAACAAATATTTCGCCTACTTTATGTTATGGAAATTTGGTTAATAAAGTTATTATCAGAGCAAGAGATATAAAATTAAAATCTAATGCCTATTATTTACCAAATATAAAAACCTCTTCTGATTTTGTAAAAGTAATTCCAAGTTCAGATGGTTTTAGTTATAATCGTAAAACTCAACAACTCTGTTTATTGGGAAAAGTAGATTATAATAATTTTACTGCTTTAAAACTTCATTTTGTAGAAAATTTAGATGATGATAATATGAATAAAATAGTTTCTATTCCTATAAAAATTCAAAACAACTATATTTTTGGAAATAAAAATCGAGAACAAATAATTTATCTTGATGATTATATTAAAAAATAAAATGACAGAATATAAAGGTTATACAGCAACATTCGAGAAAAAGGACAGGAACAAAACCATTTTAATTCCTTGGTTTACTGACTTTTTGTCGCCGATGATTCCGAGCATTGCAAAATTGGCGGGGTATAATTTTGTGAATTGCCCGAAAACTTCGCGGCAATCGGCGGAAATTGGGCTGAAATACGGACACAACGAGGTTTGCTACCCCGCAACTTTGGTTTTGGGCGACTTGATTGCCGAAATCGAAACAGGCAAGTATCCGCTTGATAATCTTGCCGTTGCGCTGACACAGACAGGCGGACAATGCCGCGCCACAAACTATGTTTCGCTCATAAAAAACGGACTGAAAAGTGCGGGTTTTGGGCAAATTCCTGTTATCGCGGTGTCGTTTGGCGGTGCGCACAACAACGAACAATCAGGTTTCAAATTTCCTGTGTTTAAGATATTTAACATCGCTTTTAATGCTTTTTTGTTTGGCGATTTTCTAAATCAGATATTTTCCGCCGTTGTTGTTCGCGAAAAAAACAGAGGCGAAACGAAAAAAATGTTTGATTTTTATATGAATGAGGCGATAAAAATTATTGAGGAAAACAAGCATAAAAAATTTGTTGCGTTATTTGAAAAAGCGGTTGATGATTTTAACAAAATTCCAATTTTTGAAGATAAAAAGTTTGAAAAAGTCGGTTTGGTGGGCGAAATTTTTGTGAAATACAACAATTTCGGGCAGGCGCATATTACCGATTGGCTCAGAGAACAGGGTTGCGAAGTGGTATCGCCGTCAATGCTTGATTTTCTTATGCAAATGTTTGTAAATCATAAAATTAACGATAAAAACGGAGTTAAACGTATCAGCAAAACCACAAAAATTATTATGCCGTTTTTGCAAAAAATTTTAGAAAAACGCATTTCTAAATTTGAAAAAATTATAAAAAATTTCCGTTTTTATGAAGTTCAACACTCTGTTTTTGAAAAAGCGAATTTTGCCGAAGAGATTATCGACCTTTCCAATCAGTTTGGCGAGGGTTGGCTGATTGCGGGCGAGACGGCGAGTTTTGCGCGGCGCGGAATTAACAAAGTTGTCTGTATTCAGCCGTTCGGTTGCATCGCAAACCACGTTGTAGCAAAGGGAATTGAAAAACGGCTCAAGCAATTTTACCCGAATCTCAACCTGCTTTTACTTGACATAGACAGCGGAATGGCAGAGGTGCATTTGCAAAATCGATTGCATTTTTTAGTAAAATAATCAAAAAAATATTACCTTTGTCAAAAAAATAAATTTTTATAAACGCAAAGATGCAAAGGCAGAAATCCGCAAAGTTATAATTATTAAATAAAAACTTTCTGTCTTAGCGACTTTCCGACTTTGCGTTCAAAAAACAAAAAATAAATTTTAAAAATATGAAACGTACAATTTTTATAACCATTCTTGCCTGCTTTTCTGCTGCGGCTTTCGGGCAACTTACCCTTGACGAATGTTTTGCGAAAGCAAGAGAAAACTACCCGCTTATCAAGCAATTTGACTTGATTGAGCAGTCGAAAAAGTTTAATTTGGCGGCGGCAAACAAAAATTGGCTGCCGCAGGTGTCGCTCACAGGAAAGGCGAGTTGGCAAAGCGATGTTACAAAATTGCCCGATGAATTTCTCGAAAAGTTCGAGGCAATGGGCGTTATAGGCGTGTCTTTTCCGAACAGAGACCAATACAATGCGGCTCTCAATCTGTCGCAAACGCTTTGGGACGGCGGAATAACCGCTGCGCAAAAGAAAATTGTTGTCGTAAATGCCGAAATCAGCAGAGAGCAGGCAGAAGTGAATTTGTATGCGCTATATTCGCAGGTTAATCAGTTGTATTTCAATATTTTATCGCTGAATGAGCAGTTGAAGCAAAACCAACTTTTTATTGACGAATTAGAACGAAATTACAAAAAAATTGAGAGTTACGTTGAAAATGGCATTGCGCTGCGTTCTGATTTGGACAACGTTATGGTCAGTATTTTAGAGGCAAAACAGCGCAAAACCGAGATGCAGGCGTATCAAAAGGCGGGACTTGCGGTGTTGAGCGCATTTATCGGCGAAAAAATTGATAACCCCGAAAATCTCACTCGTCCAAACTTGACCGCACCGCAAAACAACATCGAAAATCGCCACGAATTTAAACTCTTTTCTGCCCAAAATCAAGCGTTTGATATTCAATCTAAAATGCTTTATACAAAGGGAATGCCGCGCATTTCGCTCTTTGCCACAGGTGCGGTTGGCAACCCCGCTTTGAATATGTTTAAATCGGGTTTTACGCCCTATTTTATTGGCGGAATTAACCTTTCGTGGAATTTTGGCGGCTTATACACTATGAGCGATGAAAAGAAAAATCTACTCAATCAGCAGAAAATTACCGAAGTGCAAAAAGAGATTTTTATGTTTAATACAAACCAAAAAATTGTGCAGCAAAACGCTGACATTGAGAAACTTAACGAACTCATAAAACAAGACAACGAAATTATCGAACTGCGCACTCGCATTAAAAACACGTCCGCCGCAAAGGTCGAAAACGGCACAATAACTATCAGCGATTATCTAAAAGATGTAACCAACGAAAACATCGCCCGCCAAGTAAAAGCGCTTCACGAAATCAGTTTGTTGCAAACGATTAGTCAGTTGAAAATTGAAAATGGGCAAATTAATGAATAATTGATTAGTATACTAATCAAAAAATTATAAAAATTGATTAATATATTGATTAAAAATTATTAATTTTTGATTGATATATTGAAAATAAATAGTACCTTTGCAACCGAAAACTTTAAATAATTTTAGGTATGAATAAGGAAATTATTAAACGTATTATTGTTGAAAAACAAGCGGAAATCGCTGATATTAACCTAATTAAGCGAAACATTGTTTTAGAGCCGAACGCAAATTATGTGTTTATCGGGTTGCGTCGTGCGGGTAAGTCATATATGCTTTATCAGCATATTCAGACCTTGATTGAGACAAAAAAGGCGAAAATTCAAGATATTTTGTACATCAATTTTGAGGACGAGCGTATCGGCGCAATCAAAGCAGCCGAATTGGGTGTAATTCTTGACGCTTACAACGAAATTTTTGACGGCAAACCACTTATTTTTTTGGACGAAATTCAAAATATTGAGGGTTGGGAAAAATTTGCACGCCGTCTTGCCGACTCAAAATATCGCGTTTTTGTTACCGGCAGCAACGCAAAAATGTTGAGCAAA
>Ga0209737_10001014_pt1 | contig 21093 bp, 15 predicted proteins | sample TergutCu122P3_FD_187284 | JGI IMG/M metagenome (GOLD analysis project Ga0209737, IMG submission 187284) | Cubitermes ugandensis P3 segment gut microbial communities from Kakamega Forest, Kenya - Cu122 P3 (SPAdes) (version 2) | ecosystem: Host-associated > Arthropoda: Insects > Digestive system...
CCCCCTGAAATTTTAAAATATTGTTTTTGCTATTTCTCAAATATTTGCCATATCCTCCATTTACATGAGTAATTCCCAAAATTTTCACTTTTTTTATTAGGGTGTAATACTTTCGTGAAAATCCAGGTTAATTGGTGAACTGAAAGTTGGCAGTTATCGGGCTAATCCCGTGAAAAGATTGTATATTCCAAAAGAGAACGGAATAGTCAAATTAGAACTCAGTGAGGAGAAAACCCTAATAACTCATAGTTCTGAGCGAATTCGGTTTTTAGGATATGACATCAGAGTCAGGCGAAGCCAAGCAGTAAAAGGTCTTAAAAATGGCAACAAGAAAAGGACACTGAACTATCGTGTGGAACTGCTTGCTCCTCTAGAGGAAAAAATAACAAAATATCTATTTGCACGAGGTATAGTAGAGCAGACCGCCGATGGAAAACTCAAATCAGTTCACAGACCGCACTTTTTACGGTTACCTGACCGCGAAATCGTCGAACGCTACAATGCGGAAATCCGAGGTATATGCAATTATTATCGACTCGCAGTGAATCACTATAAACTGAACTATTTCTGTTATTTAATGGAATACAGTTGTCTTAAAACACTTGCGGAAAAACATAAAACCAAGATTTCCAAGATATGGAGCAAATATCGTCACGGAAAAACGTGGGTGATTCCTTACATGACAAAGGCTGGAGTAAATCATGTCCGCATCGTAAGGACTGCAGACTGCAAAAATGACAAATTCTATGACACTATTCCGCCTACGGGCAAAATTTCCACGCGAACAACAATTCAAGCACGGCTTGAAACCCGTGTATGTCAATTGTGTGGCATTAGGAATGCAGAGCCCTGCGAAATCCACCATGTGGGAAGTCTCAAGAAACTTGGTAATTCTCTCTGGGAAAAAGTTATGAAGAAAAATCGCAGGAAAACACTTGTCGTTTGTAGACATTGTCACGCAAGTGCAATCCATGGCTGAATTATAAAATAATACGTCAATTATCTATCGAGAGCCGGATACCTTGAGAGGGGTAAGTCCGGTTCGGAGAGAGGAAATCGAAAAACCTACCCGCAAGGGCAAAGGCGTTCAATTTCCTACTCTACAGTCTGGAACGAATAGATGACATCATCGATACAACATCGAGACCAATGTCTGAGCTGATTCTTTCGTGAGCCCTATATCCAAAATCGTATATCGCTCAGGTCGAATCGTTCTTGCTGCAAGGAGCGCTCCTACGATCTGCTCATCAGAAATACCAACTTCCTGAGGTTTTGTTGGAGCTCCAATCCTTTGTAAAGATTCACGAATTGAGCGCCAATCTCCATTATGCAGATACATCGTCATGATAGAACCAATTCCACACGCCTCTCCATGCAGAGCTTTCCCTGGAGCAATCTTCTCAAGTGCGTGACCAAACTTATGTTCACCACCTGATGCTGATCGTGATGATCCTGCAATGCTCATTGCAATTCCTGAGAATACCAACGCCTCTACAACAATACGTGCAGCATCTGGACATTTTGGCTTGATAAGTGAAGATTGTTTTACAAGAGTTTCTGCCGCCATTTTTGAAAGTGCAATTGCATATTCACTTATTGGTTCGCCTCGCATGCGGTGTGCAAACTCCCAATCTAAAATCGCAGTATAATTCGAAATAATATCAGCGCATCCAGAAGCGAGAAGGCGATGAGGAGCTCCTGCAATAATTGTTGTATCTGCAATGACGGCAATTGGTGGCGCTGCTTCTATAGACACACTGCCTGTATCTGTTGGCATCGTTGCGCGGTTTGAAACGATACCATCATGTGATGCTGCTGTTGGAACACTGATGAATGGTTTTCGAGCACGAAACGAAACTATCTTTGCGGTATCAATAACTCGACCTCCGCCAATAGCAATGAGATAATCAACATCCTGGGCCGCCTGCTCTGCGGCTTCAATGACTTGTGGTGTGAGCGAAGAGGCAGAAAATACGGAGATAGCATATGAATCTGCATCCTTAAGGCGTTGATACACCAGATCTCCTGCTACTCTGCCAGTTTTCTCTCCAGTAATGAGAAGGATGCGCCGACCTGGATGAACATCAGCACATATTTTTGGCATTTGCAAAATGGCATCTTCGCTGATGACGATATCGCGTGGTAGCTTCGTAAAAAGGCCTTGCTTTTCCGTGCGTATTAAATGTGGGATGATCTCCATAGTCATGAGTTTGTTTCACTCTTGAGTATAACATAGAACGTATAGCATTGTTAGATATTTGGATCAGTTACATGATGGTACTACACACCTAAGTCTCAAAGCAAAGAGAGATATCTTTTCTTTTCAGACATGTATTACCTAATGGCAACTGATTTTATATACAAATATTACATAGATCCAATTAGATATGGAGAGGCGTATAACCTGGTAGACACTGTCACATATGCAGTACTTTTGATTATATGTGTGTATCTTCTCTACCGCTTATTCACCCACATCAATGTCACTATCGATCGTTCTTTCATCTATGCCTTATTTCCGTGGATAGTGTTTGGTGGATTTTTACGAGTCGTAGAGGATTGCAACATGCTTGTTGCACCCATCAGCTATGTGCTGGTCACTCCTCTCATATACTTCTTAATCTTCTCCCTTGCTTTTATCATACTTATTAGCTCCTGGTACCTTGAGACGAAAAAGGTTGTTTCTTCTTGGAAGCGTATATTTGGGTATGCAGGAGGGGTGTGTTCATTTATAACACTGTTCATCCTGCTTTGGTTTGGTTTCACTCACACAACCATTGACCTCTCAGTTATTGCTATTATACTCACAGCAACTGTTGTTACAACCATTCTTATTTACGCAGTACTGCGATATGTCTTCAAATGGACATATCTCTCAGAACGATTATACCAGATGCTGATTGCAGGTCATATGCTTGATGCAAGTGCTACAAGTTATGGCATCGATCTTCATGCTGTGCATTATGTTGAGCAACACGTTGTAGGAAATGCATTAATAGAAGCAACAGGAACTGCATTCTCTATGTTTCCCCTCAAATTGCTTGTTTTAATCCCTGGTATTTACGTCCTGAATCTGTATCGCAAGGAGGGATCAGAATCCTTATGGTATCTTATTCTCATTGCAATGATTATGGTTGGAATGGCTCCAGGTATTCGTGATATGATGAGGATGGTACTACATGTCTGATGATAGAGATAGACGAAAAGACACTGAGATAGATATGATGACTCAAAAAACATATATTTCCAAGCGTAAACTCGGAGCATACGTGTTATTTTCCTGTGTAATGTTTTTGTTTTTCATTGCAACTGGATACGTAACCGCACAGACAGATCCAGCAGCTGGAGATCAGGTGTATACGATGTTTCAAGAGATGGTAGTTGCAGGTGTTATTTCAGATTCAGCTGCGATTATGGCACTTCAGATTTTTATAAATAATGTGCAAATCTGCGCTCTGATCTTTCTTGGTGGTGCGACATTTGGACTGCTTACTGTTTTTCTTTTAATGACAAATGGTGTCGTCATTGGTGTTTTAATCGAAGTACTTCTTCGTGATATGTCCAAAACTGCATTGATGGTTGGTTTATTACCTCATGGCATTTTTGAAATTCCTGCTGTGCTTGTATCAGCAGCACTTGGAATGATTGTTGCACGAGGACTTTTTGAGGAATTTGCAGGAAGAGGAAACGCCCTCGACTCAGCAAAAGCTGCAGGGCGGCTTTTTGTTATGTATGTTGTGCCGTTTATTTTCATTGCAGCCTGTGTTGAAGCATTTATTACGCCGCTCATGATGGGAATGATGCAAATATAATAAAGAGGAAAAGTTAGTTATGAGTACCAATACCGAAAATACTGTGCAAAATGTTGAAGCCCTTCCAAAAAAGGCTGATTTCTCTGAGTGGTATAACGAGATCTTGTGGCGTGCAGAGATTATGGATGTGCGATATCCTATTAAAGGAATGTATGTGTGGCATCCATATGGATTTGGTGTGAGAAAACGGGTCTATGATATGCTTTGCTCTCTTCTCGATGTTGATCATGATGAAACGCTGTTTCCATTGCTCATCCCTGAACATGAGTTCATGAAAGAAGCCGAGCACATCAAAGGGTTTGAAAATGAGGTTTACTGGATCACGCACGGGGGAACAACGCCTTTAGATGTCAAACTTGCTCTTCGGCCAACGAGTGAGACATCAATCTATCCGATGTACTCTCTTTGGATCAGATCCCATGCTGATCTTCCGCTCAAACTCTACCAGGTTGTAAATACATTCAGATATGAGACAAAGCATACGCGACCATTGATTCGTGTACGTGAAATTACTTCGTTTAAAGAAGCACATACCGTTCATTGCACATGGGATGATGCAGCAGCTCAGGTTGAAGAGGCGGTAAGGTTGTATCAGACGTTTTATGAAAATCTGTGTGTACCGGTTTTGATATCAAGGCGACCTGATTGGGACAAGTTTCCAGGAGCTGATTACACGATTGCATTTGATTGTATCATGCCAGATGGAAGAACCCTGCAAGTTGGAACTGTACATCACTTAGGCGATAACTTCTCAAAGACATTTGATATGAAATATGAAGATACCAATGGAGAGCAGGCTCTCTGTCATCAAACCTGTTATGGTATCTCAGAGAGATGCATTGCATCACTTATTGCAACGCATGGAGATGATACTGGTCTTTGCTTTCCTCCTCTCGTAGCACCGATTCAAATTGTGATCGTGCCAGTTATCATGAAAACACGAGCAGATGAAGTAAAAGAAGCTGCTCAGCTGCTCTGTGATGAATTGAAAGCTGCAGGATTTAGAGTAAAAATCGATGCACGAGATCTGCGACCCGGTGCAAAATATTATCATTGGGAACTCCGTGGCGTTCCTCTTCGTATTGAGATCGGCCCCCGTGATCTCGATAATGGTGTTGTGATGACCGGAACACGGGGTGGTACGAAAGAAACAGTTCCAAGAGAGGATATTGCAACCCATATCCACAGTAAACTTGCATCTGCTACGGCTGAGATACAATATGCTGCACATGAACGTGTAAAGGCTCAGATTCATATGGTGCATGATAGAAGCGAGCTATCTCACGCAGCAAAAGGTAGCGTTGGAGTGCTACATTGGTGTGGATCAAAAGAATGCTGCGAAAAGATAGAAGCTGAGTCTGAAGCAGTTCTGCTTGGTGGAGAACTTCGAGGCTCGCTTATCAACATGGATCAGGGTAATGGAGCTTGTATTATCTGTGGAAAAGCAGGTACGGCCAGTTTGCTTGGAAGATCCTACTGAATGAATGTGCCATAAACTAAGGTGGAAAAATATCCTGATTTTGAAAAAATGAAGCCAACCAAGAATTATGGAGAATTGTAAAGCTGTACACGATTGATAGTAATGTTTTGGAGATTACTTTCACATAGTAACTGGTATCAATCACGTATGTTTACATAGCATTAGCACAATATATTATTAAGGCCGTATACAATCAGTAACAACGCAATAAAGGAAAGGAAATGACACCAGAAAACGATATCAGCCATGCATCACATGATGAATTGATAGCAGAGATAGCAGATTTGAAAAAGCAGTTGAACGTTGCTTTAGAGGAGATAAAAGCAGGAGAACATGCCAGATTGCATCCAGATCACTATTCTGATAGTTTAAAAGAGCTTGTCTTTGCTGTAAATAATACACTAGATGCTGTTTCAGAACAACAAGGCGAGAAAACTCGTTTCTATCTGAGTATTCTTGATTCATTACCTCTTCCATTATCTGTGACTGATTTGAATGAAAGATGGACTTTTATAAACAAAAAAACGGAAGAGATGCTCAATCGCAAGCGTGATGATGTGCTTGGGATGCATTGCAGCAATTGGGGAGCAAATATCTGCAATACAGAGCAATGCGGAATTAAAGCATTAAGACGTGGCGAGACTGAGTCTATATTCGAGCATGGATCCGAGTACTTTAAAACACTTGTTTCATATCTCCAGGATCCAGATGACAATGTGCTTGGACATGTCGAGACGGTAACGGATGTAACAGAACTAGTATGGGTTACAGACTATATGAAAAAGGCATCTACAGCTCTTGTAAGCAACCTTGATCAGGCTGCCAATGGAAATTTTGCTCTTGATTCCTCTATTCCTGTTCTTTTTTCTGGTCATGATGCTATTCCTGGTTTACGTACTGTACACGACCAGTTCGAAGACATTTTTGCGAATCTAAAAAACGTCACAGGTACGATTCGTGAGATCTTATCCGAGGTCCAGGGAATAACAAGAGCAATGCATGAAGGCAGATTTGATCACCGTTCAGATACGACTAAGTATCAGGGAGAATTTCAACTGGTTACTGAACAGCTGAATGATATGCTCAATACCATATTTAAACCAGTACATGATACAATCCGAGTATGTAGATCTTACGCCGCAGGAGATTTTACTGCACGAACTAATCCAAATTGTGTGACTGAAGGAGAATGGGGAGATTATAAACTATCTATTGATAAGATCGGTATCAATGTCAGTCATCAGCTCCAGACAATCGCTAAGCAAATGGATGAGCTTTCCTCCCTCACTGAAAATGCTCATGAAGGCATGAAAGTGGGAATGGAAGGAACTGAGCAGATGCTGGAGGTAACTGAACAGATCAATAAAAGTTCTTTAGATGGGAGTGAACAAATCGCACAGGTTGTAAGAGTGATGGAAGATCTGAGCCTCTCCGTTGGAGAGACAGCAACGCGTTCTCAACGAGTCTCGAATGATGCCTCACAAGCAAATGAATATGCAGCAGTAGGAATGGAGCAAACAGAAAAAAGTGGGCTCGTTATGGAAGGTATTACTGATTCAACGCGGGTGCTCGAAAGCCTGATAAAAGATATCAATCTGCAAATGGCTGAGATCGGAAAGATTGTGCAGCTCATTAGTGATATTTCAAGTCAGACGAATTTACTTGCATTAAATGCTGCAATCGAAGCTGCACGAGCAGGAGACGCTGGACGTGGTTTTGCAGTTGTTGCAAGCGAGGTCAAAGCACTTGCACAGGATTCACGTCGTTCTGCTGAGAATATTACAAATATGATATCCTCTCTCCAAGAAAAAGCAAAAAAAGCGGATCAAGCAACAAATCAAGCAAGTGCTGTAGTGCAACAAGGAAAGGTAGCGGTAGACGAAAATCTATCAATGCTTGAAAAAATTGTCACATCTGTTGGTGATATTAATCACAATGCTGTGGATGTTGCATCCTTTGCAGAAGAACAAACTGCAGCAGTCCAAGAAGCGACGTTAAGTATTGCAACGGTTGCTGATAGGATCAACCACTCAGCTAGCCACGTACAAAAAATATCAACTATTGTACAAGAAACAAGAGCTGCAATCGCGGGACTTGGAGAGGTTTTCGATGAGATTAATTTCACTACAAAAGAGATCAATGGAAGAATTGCTCAGTTCCAGTTAGCTGATAATGAACCGTTATAAGACAAAAGGTACTTTTCTTTCTTTTTTGCTGCTCAGTGCATTGCTTTTAAGTCCATTACAAATTCTTTCACAGAGGAGTATCGCTCTCTTTTTTTCTGTGCTATAAGATGTTGTACCATGTCGTCATAGGGCTTAAGTCTACTGACAACATGTGACGGAAGAATGAAGAGGTGATCATATTCGTTATTTATCTGATTTTCATCAGCATTTGGATAGACAAATTGGTATAAGCGTTTTGTATATGGTTTATATCCTGTTAAAAGTTCGTAAAAAATGATTCCAAGTTGATATAGATCAGTTCGAGTGCTGAGTGTTTCCTGTGAGCCTTCTCTTTGTTCAGGTGCAATGTGAGCTATTCTCTCGTCAGAGTCATTTCGAACATCGATGGTTGCGTACCTCGTTGCAAATCCGAATTCGTTCTTTCCTCGTGCAAATCCTGATACTTTGGCTTCTAACTTTGGTGTTATGAATATGTTTCCAGGTTGGAGGTGATAGTGTCGCAGGCCAAGGTTATGAGTATATAGCAGAGCATTTGCAATATCTAACACTAAAGATACTGCATATTTCTCCTTGATTGGTTTTGGAAGTTCTGAAAGAGATAAATAACGCTCGCCTTTATACAAAACACCTGGTACATATTCATTTTCCAAAAATTTGAATTGATCAAATTCGCCTGTATAAAGTGTTGTAATGTTTGGATGTTTCATTTTACGCCATACACTACTCTCTTTCTTTGCCATCTCACTTGCAGGCTCTGTGCTTTTTGAAATTTTAAGTGAACGAATCTCATCCTCTCTTTTATTTCGAACTAGATATACCTCGGCGTAGTCATCATCTCCAAGCACACCGAGAGGTTCATATCGATCGAGTAATTCTTTTGGAAAATTCCAAAGTTCTTCAGGAATTGGTGTATTTTCTTGTTGTTCATCAGGTGGAAGAAATGTCTCTTCCTTTTCACCTGTGTCTTGCATTTTTTTGTGCTCGGGAGATGATCTGTTTCTCGTGGATGTAACCTTATTTGATGCCTCACTTTTTGTGCCAGAACTGCCTTTCCCACTTCTTTTTTCATTGGCACTTTGCTCTGGTCTTGCTGTGGTTGATATCATTGATCCATCTGCTTTGACGCTCTGATCTGATGTGGAGTGATGATAGTGGACATCCTTGTCTTTTCGAACTTTTTTTGCAGGTCCCTTACGTGTTCCAAGAGTACTATCTTGTTCGCTCCCTTCTCTTTTCATCGTCAAAAAGAAAAAAATAACTACAACAAACAAGAATCCAAGAATAAGAATTGGGATGTTTTGGAGTACGAGATCCGAGGAAATAAGTGCAATAAGCAGCACAACAATAAAAACACTAAATATAACATAGAGAATAAGGTTATTTTGTTGTGATCCGTGCTCTGGCTTTCGTCTTTTCTTTGCTAGCATCTATATATCTCCTGACTTTTGATCAGAGGCAATACTATTTGACTCAGCATCGGGCTGGATAGCGAGGGAAAATGTTCCTTCTTCTCTTATTGATTCTATTTTTTCAATTTCGCCGAGGAATTCGCGAATTGAAGAATATCGCTTTTTCTTGTCATACGTAATTAGCTTCGCAAGGATATCATCATAGGGTGCAAATGCAGAGAAAAGAAGAGATGGTGGAATATACATTGTTTTAATTCGTGTTTCTAGCTCTTCTTCACCTATCATTTTTTCATCTTTATCCCTATATACTCGCTCGTACAATGTGCGAGTGTATGGAGTATATCCAGTGAGTAGTTCATAAAAAATGATCCCAAGTTGATACATGTCTGTTCGTGTACCAAGTGTCCCAGCGCCAGAATCTTTCTGCTCCGGTGCAAGATGAGCGACATCTTCTTCGGAAGCATCTTTGTTGATAGTAGAGGATGAAAAAGTAGGACCTAACTCATTCTTTCCTCGTGCAAACCCTGATAACTTCGCACGAAAATCGGAAGTGATCATGATATTGCTAAGAGAAATATGGTAATGGCGAATTCCAAGCGTGTGGGCATAATCAAGCCCCCTTGCTATGTCTGCAACGATGGACACAGCGTATTTCTCTCGGATTGGTTTTGGGATCTCTCGAAGCGAGATATAATGTTTCCCCTTGTACACAAACCCTATCTGATACTCCTGCTCCGCAAATTTAAAGTTGGTTGAAAAATCACTGACATACATTTTTACAACATTTGCATGCCGCATTTTGCGCCAGATATGTGTTTCTTTAACAAGTATTTCGCTTGCTGGTTGTGTATCATGTGAAATCTTGAGTGCTCGAATCTCTCCATCCGGTATTGTTTTTACTTTAAACACCCGAGCATACGTGTCTTCTCCAAGGATACCAAGAGGTTCATATCGATCTCGCAGTTCATCTGGAAATCCGAGTTCATCAGCTGGAATCTGATATTGTATCCCACTAAATTCTTCTGGATGAATATAAGCATCTGGATCTGATTTTTTCAAAATTGAGAGAATTTGGTGATCAGAACCCGAAGATTTTTTTGTTGCTGATGTCCGCCTATTTGAAGAAATACGCTGATATTGTGGTTTTTGATATGCGCCAGAAGATACAGGACGCGTTAGGTCTTGATTGCTTTTTGGCGTTCTGGGAGCTGCTGTTGCAGAAAGATCTGGTGTTGCCTGAGGTACTTTCGTAGCTGCGATTCTTTGTGCTTTGTCAATGGTTGCTGCAATCCTTGCGACATTTTTTGTCTCTGTTGGAAGGGTTTTATTGTCTTTAACTAGTGATTTCACCTCAGATTGGTTGAACTTCAATTTTTCTGATTTTGCTTCATTGGTGAATTCGGTTTCTGTTTGAGTTGAATTTTGTCCGACCTTTGTAGCATCAGGCTCTGCTTTTGTGAGTTCCTTCTCAGTGCTTTTGGAGGAATTGTCTGGAGGAGCTGTTTCAGCTGAGCTGTTAGCTGAGGGGGATATTGGTTTTTTGTTGAATGCTGCAATAATGGCGATAAAAACGTCACTCATTCCTGAAATGAGTGAACCAATGAGACGATGATTTAAAATCTCTTCACGTTTGAAGATCCAGAGTACCCCAAAAAGGAAGAAAAGTGTCATAATTCCAGCCATTGCTCCAGTGGATGGAGCAAATGAGGTGAGTCTTCCAAGAAGCGTAAATTCATGGATTTTTTGGGTGGTAACCTGTGTTCTTTCATTATCTATGAGATCGAAAATCACCTCTGTAAGAGAAGCACTGACCACTTGAACCGCTACTTCTCTTGATCCATATTTGTCATCAACGACTCGCACTCGATATGTTGCAGGTGTCAGATCTGTAATGATGAAGGGGGTGCGGCCGACATATTCACCTCCTAAATAGATCTTAGCAAGAGGAGGAGCACTTATTACAGATATTGCTCCGAATTGAGCAGATGAAATACCACTTTTTGGGACTATTCTTACTGTTTTAGTGAATGCTTGCTCAAATGGTTCATATCTTCCTGCTTTTTGAACCGCCATCGTAAAGCTGATTGGATATGTTCCTGGTTTGTCTGGAGTTTGAATATCAAATGAAAATGTTGCTTGTCCACCATTTGAGATCGCAACTCCTTCAGGGATAGGATTGAATATCGGGTTTATTTGTATTGAAGACTGTCCTCCTTGATACAGCAGGCCAAATGTCTCTTTACTGTTTTTGCGCCACTGTGCAAGTCCTTTGTTAATAAATGATATTGTAGCTGGATATTCACTTCCACTGGTGAGTACATCTGGGATCGTATCAGATGTATAGACAGCTTCGTACATGCTAAGCCCACCAACACTTGGCATGGGAAAGCCCGTATCTGCAACACTCAGTGTCCCAGGAACCAAAAGGAGGGTACACAACACACAAGAGATTAATAATGTAATAGCACGTCGCGTGAGAAGGAGGCTTTCTGGAGTACTCATTGAATGAACGGCGTCCTTGAATTATTTACGATGGAAACAATATTGTTACAATGATTGGCTATATTATTAATCAGAACCTTGGAATATATCCTTTCCCAGTGTCATCAGCACAGCCGAGTGCTGTTCCATCTCGCACAAGGGTGTTGAATTGCATTGCTGCCTCCATGAGCTGTTCTGGATGTGCTTTGCCAGATCGTAGCTTCGTGAGGGTCCCGTCATATGGAGAAGGCATCATTCTCGCACCAACTTGGATGCTTTTGCAATTAGTACAATTAGAACACGTGCGATGTACTTCGACATCTCCAGTAGCACATTCAACGTAGGCATTGTCTTTCTCTTTTTTAAGAGCTAAAATCTTCATACACTTGTATTTTGTCTGCTACAGGTAAATAGATCACTATCTTTGTATAGATGTTTAAAGGAAAGGTTTTCATCGAGGAGCATTTCTTTGATTTTTTGATTTCACTATATTTAAATATTACTAGTCTAGAAACTGTCTCTATGGAGGACTCTCAGATTATTCTGAATCCAAATGATCTCGTGCAATTTTTGAAGAAAGATCCAGTTTATTTTACAAAGGAAGACATCCTTCGATTTTGTGAAGAAAATCAAATAAAGATGGTGAACTTTCGCTATATAGCGGGAGACAGTACTCTTAAAGTTTTGAATTTTGTCATCTCATCAAGAGAGTATCTTGATGAAATTTTATCACACGGAGAACGTGTAGATGGAAGTAATATCTTTTCTTTTATCGAAGCAGGAAGTAGCGATCTGTATGTAATACCAAAATACCGTTCCGCATTTGTAAACCCATTTACCGAGGTCCCAACTCTTGAGTTTATGTGTTCGTACTATAACAACGAAGGAAAACCTCTCACAAGTGCTCCGGAGTATGTTTTAAAGAAAGCAGATGCAGAGTTTACGAAGCAGACTGGCGCTCAATTCAAGGCACTTGGTGAGCTTGAGTACTATATTGTCAGTGATGTTGATCCCCTGTTTCCTGGTCGCGATCAGATGGGATACCATACAGCCGGACCATTCACGAAATTTGAAGATATTCGTGCGGAGGCAATGTGTATGCTTGCTCGCACTGGTGCCAAGATTAAATACGGTCACTCCGAAGTTGGCTGCTTCACTACAAATGGGAAGTACTATGAACAACAGGAGATTGAGTTCCTTCCAACACCTGTTGAGCAGACTGTTGAGCAGATCGTGCTTGCAAAGTGGATTCTTCGCATGATCGCACATCGACGTGGTCTAAATATCAGCTATGCACCAAAAATAACAATAGGTAAGGCAGGAAGCGGTATGCACTTCCATATGCTTGCAGAAAAGGATGGAAAAAACCTGCTGGTAGAGAATGGAACGCTTTCTGATATGGCACGCAAGATGATTGCAGGTATCTTAGATATCGGTGATGCCATCACTGCATTTGGAAATACGATTCCAACATCATATTTTCGTCTTGTTCCACACCAGGAAGCTCCAACCTATGTGTGTTGGGGCGATCGTAATCGTTCAGTTGTGGTTCGCGTGCCCCTTGGATGGAGTGGTGTGTCAGAGATGATTAATGATGCAAATCCATATTGTGGGTTTAAAAACCCAGAGTTCGAAAAGCAAACCTATGAATACCGAGTTCCTGATGGTTCCTGTGAGCCCTACCTGACTGTTGCAGCATTGATTGTTGGAGCACTCCATGGTCTGAATATGCCAGATGCTCTTGCAAAAGCAGATCGTTTGTATGCGTCTGGAAACATTTTCAATGAAGAAAATAAACCTTTCCTTCAAGGTCTTGAACAATTACCTGCATCCTGTTATGAATCTGCAGAAGTGCTTGAAGCAAAGCGTGCTATCTTTGAAGCGGATGGTATTTTCCCAGTACGTATGATCGATAGTTGCATTGCTCGACTGAAAGCATTTGATGATAAGAACCTATCTGAGCGCTTATATGGAAACAACGAGGCTATTGCTGAACTCATTGCAAAATATTTCAATGTTGCATAATTATTTATATAATTGCATTTTAATACAATCTACTGTGACTATCTATGAGATGTGGTGTATTATTATCAGGAGGGAAGGATTCTGTATACGCATGGTGGAAAGCCATGCAGGAACATGAAATTGCTTGTTGCATTTCTTTAATCTCTGCAAATGAAGAGAGTTACATGTTTCACACTCCAAATATGAGATGGACATCTCTTCAGACAGAAGCTGCACAGATCCCTCATATCCTCCATTACACGCAAGGTATCAAAGAAGAAGAGCTTCGTGATTTATCTGCTGCAATACGTCGTGCAAAGGATCAGTACCAGCTCGATGGTATTGTAACGGGAGCAATTTTGTCAGAATATCAATCTTCTCGTATTTGTACGATCTGCGATGAACTGAGCCTTACAGCCCTCAATCCTCTATGGAACATTGATCAGGATACGTACATGCAAGATGTACTTGATCAAGGTTTTTTAGTTATTATCTCAGGAGTAGCATCAGAGCCATTTGATGAAACATGGCTTGGAAGGGCTGTTGACATGAAAACATTACAAGCTCTCAAAGAATTTCGGAGGAAATATCACGTTACACTTACTGGTGAAGGAGGAGAGTATGAGAGTTTTGTGTGTGATGCCCCACAATTTTCACACCGTATTGTTATTGAATCGTCAGTACTGGAATATGCGAATTATCGCGGTATTTTTAGGATTATAAATGCAAATCTCGAAAAAAAGTAGCGATTCACAATCAGTCTACCGACAGGCAGGCGGGCAGGTGCATCGCAGAAGCGAAAGACTTTCTTGATGTCAAATACTATAGATAATTACCACCCAATCCATGATCATCGAGGTTGAAAGATGTCAGAGATAACAGATTTGAAAAAACAGCTGGAGCGGATCTCAGAGGAGATGAAATCTGGAGGAAATGCCAGATTGGATCCTGATCACTATTCTAATGATGTTAAAGAACTTGTTTTTGCTATGAATAATGTACTGGATACCATTTCAGAAAAAGCTATTTTTTATCAGAGTATTCTTGATTCATTATCTGCCCCAGTCTCTGTGACTGATTTGGATGAAAACTGGACATTTATAAATAAAAAGACAGAAGAGATGATCAATGTCCGCCGTGAGGATGTGCTTGGGATGCATTGCAATGCTTGGGGGGCAAGTATCTGTGGTACAGAACAATGTGCAATTAAAAGATTAAGACGTGGCGAATTGGAATCTGTATTTGAACATGATGACGGACATTATAAAGCACTTGCTTCATATGTACGAAAGCCAAATGGCGATGTGATTGGCCATGCTGTGACAGTAGTGGATATAACAGACCTGGTAATGATTACAGAATATATGAAAGAGGCAACCCACTCTCTTGTGAAACTTATTGGGTCAAATCCTTTTCCTATGAAAGTTCTAAGAAACAAAAATCCTCAAAAGCCACGTGATACATTGAATGAGGTGATATCAGAGATAAGAGATGTGAAAAAGCCGCTTGAACCGCCTGAACACATCTTAGTGAGGATGGAATCAGGAGAAAAGCCAAATTGAACCTTGACAAACAAAAACAGTAGTTTTGTTTCTTTTCTCTGGAAGTTCGTGTAATTTCACTTTTCGGTGAAATCTTGCATTGTCCATGATTCATCGTATTATCTTCGTATTGAAGCAATAAGAGCAGGCATATCGAGCCAGATAATGAGAGTAGGTACAGTCTGGTCTTCATCCTGTGTCATCGACTCTGAAACATCTTGCACAGACATCTGGATAATTCCTTTGATGTGCAAGCGAATCTGATCTGTAATCTGATCACCAAGATAGCTTACCTGCTTGCTTGAGATCGCAGTAACGCTTTGGACACTATCAACAATAATACTGATGTGCTCTCCCCCTGTCTGATCCAGAGGCAGTACAATAATTTTTTGCAGATTTCGCTCAACACGAGAGTTTTTCCCAAGAACTCGTGAAAAATCTATAACATGGGTAACCTCTCCTCGAAGGTTAATGATGCCAAGCATATGTGGGGGAGTTCCTGGAAGCGGAGTGATTGGAACCATTTCAACCACTTCACGCACCATGGTAACATCCATAGCGTAGTGCTCTTCACCCATTGAGAAGACGATTATATCAATCTCCTGCTGCTCCTCTTGAAAATGGATGGCCTGTTTTTCGATTTGTCTCATCTTGTTCTCATATTCACGTACCTTTTCTGAGAGGAGGCGATTTTCATCAGATAATTGGGTTATTTTGTGTAGTTCTTCTCCAATGGGGACAAGCATGTACGCTGTCTCCATTTGACCTTTCAACGTTGCAGTATAGATCTGAAACATCTGATTTGTATTCTGAGCATTGCATACAAGAGCTGGTTTCGTATCTGTCTTTTCAGATGCGGGAATCAAATACTCCTGATAATGTTCGCCACGTGTTGGAGAGAAGAAAACCTGTGTACATGATGGACTCCATGCCAGAATCTGACCAGAAGGATCGCAAAGGACAATTGGAAGCGTACTTGAACTGAGAAATTCGTCAATAAGGCTTTTATCTACTGGAATAGCTGATGCTTGAGTTAAAACCTTGCTTTCATCTTTATGTTCATTTCCGATCCTTTCTATGACGTTTACCTGTTCAGATGAGTGAACAGGTGCAAGCTGAAGTAGGCTTCGTTTCATTGTATCATGTACAGGGATCAAAGAGACAGTGAGCTGTTCGTCGCCATAACTTGATGACACAAGCACAGGATCCATAAAAACAACTGCGCCTTCCTGAAGGCTACGATGCAGATCATCATCAGGCATCGTTAAAAGACCGAGTTCACGCACCTGCACGTTGATAAGATCTTGAGATGGCACACTGTACAACTCCGAAAAAGCTTCATTTGCAGTCATTACAGAAAAATGCTCATTTAATATTGCTACAGGGCCTGGATGAATCTGAAGAAGTGCTTCTGTCAAAAGAGCAGTATCTGTATTTATTGGAACAATAACGCATAGCACTCGCTCTCCTGCGGAAAAGAGATAAACAGTCACATTCTGCTCGGTTTCATCTCTGTAAAAAGTTTCTTCAAACTGGCTGGAAGCTTGGCTTCTGAGAACCTCGTCAATTGCAGGATGAAGTACTGCCATAGTCGGCGCCTCATCTGATATCAAATCACGATTATCAGGATTAAGACCTGTAAATGTATAAAATTCGTCATTTGCACGTGCAATCGTGAAATCTTTCTCAATAAGCACTGCTGGAAATGAAAAAAGATCAAGTATCTCTTCGTACGAACTATGCACATCTCTCGTTCCGACACGAGGCTTATGTCCCATTAAAACGACAAGTGAGTCAGCATACATCGCTCCAGGAAGAACTGGTGGGGGAGAAAGAATAGTACATCCCAGACGGTAGCCATTCGGTGCCGTCACTACTTCTTCATCTTCCTCATCACTGAACTCGACTAACAATCGTTCTCCTTTTTCAATTTCTTTTTGTTCTATTTCTAAAAGTGAACAAAACGTATTATTTGCATATATGATCTCACTTTTTGCTGTGATCAAAGCCATTGGAGTCTGATGACGCGCAAATGACTCTGAAAGGCACTTCTTCTCACTTCTTAATTCCTCAAGCAATGCATTGTAATTTGCATGGATATCTTTATACTGTGCGCTAACCTCCTGCTGTTCTTCCTCTATTTTATTTATTGATTGTGATAAAATATTAAACTCATTCCATACTTCATTGTATTGTGTGCTTTTTTCAGAGTAATTGTGAAGAAGTGTAGAAATTTTTTCGACAAGCGGATTCCATTCATCTGGAAGTTGTAAGGTTTCTTCTCCGTCGTATGTAGCTAATTGATTGATAATATCTTGTAGAGCTAATGGCGGGTTACATGCTCGTTCATGCGGAGGTGCTATTGTCGTGAAAAGTGCCTTTCTTCCTGGCGCACCTTGAATCAAAGATTCGTCTGGATTTACCGACACTGCATCATCACCTCTGATAGATGTGCATAGGCCTTCGCCGCTGGATCTGTTGGGTTTGTGCAGGCAAGTGGCATTCCTACGCTGTACGAACCTGAAACTGCTGGACTATAGGGTATGGTGATAATATGTGGACAATCTTCCTGTAATGAAGAGAGATTCAATGTAGTATCCAATGTGAATGCCTCATTTTTCCCAAGTATCTTGTTTTTTAACGATGAAATAATACCAGATGGTTCTTTTAGATGCCAACGGTTGAGCACGGCTATCCTTGGAATGACTTTCTTCCCAAGCATCTCATGTATATCTTCACATACAACTTTGATATTTTCATACCCTGCCATTGCAAAGACATCCTGTGAAAATACAAAAACAGGATAATCAGCAGCGAGAATTGCATTTAAGACAAATTGACCCAAGAATGGAGGAGTATCAATGAGAATATAGTCGTATTTGTTTTTAATCTTCTTAATTTCCCGATGTAAGATGGTGTATCTATCTGGGTACTGGTACAGATATGGCTCTGCACCAATAAGATCCAGGTTTGAAGGGGCAAGGTCAATACCAGATCTGGTGGGCATGATGATTCGCTCAAGGGGCACATGATTGTGATTGATGCATGCTGATAGCAGTACATGGTATATTGTTACTGGCACATCATGTGGGAGCACTCCAAGGCCAAGGGTGGCATTTGCCTGTGGGTCTATATCAATCACGAGAACTTTTTTATTTGCTTTTCGCAGAAATCCAGCAGATTGAAGACATGCAGTAGTCTTTCCTGTCCCTCCTTTATGATGTATAAACGCAAATATCGTCATATTACTGCCCCGTGTTCATCTGCCACTATGTTTTGTATCAGTTGTACCTGTATGAATGTAATACACTATACCAGTTTCTATCAATGCACAATACACAGTGCACAATTATTGTTTTTTTATGTTTTTATTCAAGCATTTGTCTTGTCAGTAGACAGGAAAGTTGGTTATAATTCACGAATTCGAAGCAACCTTCAATTGTGCCTTGTGGATTGGCTCATAGCCCTCTATTCCATGCTGCTGATGTACATCTTCCTGAGGCCATCTGTTGAAGAGAAGATTTCAAAAGCGCTGGATCTGCCCCATGTAATACCTCTGTGTAGAGGGAAATCATGTTTTTTGCGTATGCAGAACCCCGTGCCCTCGCATCAATGATAAGATATTGAATACCCCATTCTACAAGCTCTGGCACATGATCAATCAGCGTAAGCTCGTCAGTATTGCAGATGATGGTGTCATGCATTCCATCGGGTAATACTCGAAAGAGACGGTTTTTTTCATCCAGCAAAGCAAATGCTGGTGCGGTATTCCATGGAATGGATTGCAAGTTTTTTGTGACCCCAATAACCATTGTCCCCTGCACAACAACAGCAAGAGGAACTGTACTGTATCTGCTGATCTTTTGAATCTGCTCACGAGAGAGTTCAGCTGCAAGTGTCAGAAAAGAATATTCTTTAAGCATTGAGATGCTTTTGTGATTTGTAATATTAAGCCCGAAATATCCAGATATCTGCACATGCGGTGCTTGAGAGCGAATCCATTCTTCCTGACCAAGGGTATGTACAAGATATTTTGTAATTCCAAACGATGTGAACAAAATGATATCTTTCTCCATAAGAACGAGATCTGAGTCTGATGTCATGATCGGAAGGATTGCACCGACGGATTCAGCGTCAATAGTATCATGAAGATCATGGTGTGCACGTAGTGCATGCCATGAGATATAACGCATATGCGGTGTTTCTGTTATATGTGTATACTCAGATTGCAGTACAATGATCTGCGGCTTCTCCCTTGGACACTGACTGTTGATTTTTATCTCTCTTTTTGATAGTTGAGGAGGAGATCGTTCGTATGCGTGATGAAGTTTCTCTGTTGCATGAGTGATAATCTCACGTCGGATCTCATTTTGTATTTTTATTGGTGCAAAGAGTCCTGGAGAACAGATGATAGTTGCGGTAATCACAAATGGTGTGTTTTTCGTTTTTTGAATCTGCTTTTCGAGTTCTTCTCCTTTCAGTTCATGTTTTTGTGCAGGAAGCAGTTTGTGTTCAGATTGGTAAGAAAGTGGGAGAGTATGATGAGGAGTAAAAAGTGTTGCAGTGACATCTATAGATCCAGAGGCGTTGATTGTGATCGTTGCTTCAATATGGTTTACTTGTCGAGGTTTTGTTTGATGTTCAGCGATGAGAGACTCATATTTGCTCGTTACCTCTGGACGATTTGTCAGAGAGACACTATCTCCTCTTTTTGCTTCTTTTGGAACAGGTATCTCAAGATGATCATTTTGAATTCGGGGGAGGGTTGTAAGCGTGGTTCCACATGTCCCATGATCACTAAAAATGGATAAGCCATCACCATGCATTAGATTAGTATGTCCTACTGGCTCAATATGTGCTATATGTTTCGAATCAATGTTTTTTATGGTTCCAATATAGATCCCTGAGTTTCCAGGATGGTTCATGTGTATTGGCTGCATGATTGATGCTGGGGGTGCGTCCGCTCCGTATCCTGTGGTAAAATTGCGTGAATATGCAAGACGTAAAGCAATTTCATCTTTCTCTGATGGAGTGAATGTTCCATTTGCAATTTCATCAAGTGCACGGCGATAGATAGATACAACGGTTGCTACATATTTTGGGCTGCGCATTCTTCCTTCAATCTTAATAGAAGCGATCGGATAGGTGCTGAATGTATCAAGCACGGGGTAGATACAGAGGTCACATGTAGAAAGGAGGTATGTGTCTGCTTTCCTTTTCTTATTTATTGGACTGAGACGCCCCCACCTGTCCACAGATGATGGAGCCATGTGATATCGCTTTCTACATGGTTGAGCACACGCTCCCTTATTCCCACTCCGTCCACCTGTAACAGAGGAAAGGAGACATTGCCCTGAGTAGGCAAAACATAATGCACCATGAGCAAAGATCTCAATGCCCAATCCAGCGAGATCTGGGTGTGTCACGATGGTTGTAATATCATGTCTTGAGAGTTCTCTTGTAAGAATAACCCGCGTGCACCCGTGTTTTTTTGCCCATAACACTCCAGGGACATTGTGAATACTCATCTGAGTTGAAGCATGTACTGGCAGATGTGGAACAAGAGAGCGTGCAAGATGGAGTACTCCAATGTCTTGTACAATTACTGCATCCACCCCAATTTGACCTAAAAACAACAGATATGCTTCAATATCAGGGAGTTCTGCATCGTGTATGAGTGTATTAACAGTGACATATACACGTACCCCATGAAGATGAGCATACATGATTGCGTCACACAACTCATGTTTGTCAAAGTTTTGTGCAAAAGAACGTGCTCCATACTCTTTTCCAGAGAGATAGACTGCATCTGCCCCAGCAGCAATAGCTGCAATAAGTGTTTCTTGTGAGCCCGCAGGAGCTAAGAGCTCAGGAATAATGGGCAAGGGAGAATTCACAATACACAATTATTTGTTGTTTGATGTTTTTATGTAAGTTGGGTAGATAAGACCTGTCCCAAAACATATATTATTGTGGCTGAATATGCCTATGGATAATAAAGCAAGGTTAAGTAAACTAAAAAAGAGAGATTATCTTGAATTATTTTGGGTACGGAAAGATACCTTTGATAAGATGGTCTCCATACTTGAGAGTGCATTTGAGGAAGAGCCCCGGCGAGGTGGCCGCCCCTCACGTCTGAGTGTCCTTGATAAATTGATAGTTACACTGGGATACTACCAT
>Ga0209737_10001015_pt1 | contig 21076 bp, 15 predicted proteins | sample TergutCu122P3_FD_187284 | JGI IMG/M metagenome (GOLD analysis project Ga0209737, IMG submission 187284) | Cubitermes ugandensis P3 segment gut microbial communities from Kakamega Forest, Kenya - Cu122 P3 (SPAdes) (version 2) | ecosystem: Host-associated > Arthropoda: Insects > Digestive system...
AGGCGGTGGTACATTACCCAAAAACAGCGCTCGAAAAACCTATCTCAATTTTAGAAACAACATGTTTCTTTTACTAAAAAATTTACCGAAAGAGAAGCTTTTGCCTATTTTTCTTGTGCGTTTTCCCTTAGATCATATAGCAGCACTATTTTTTTTATTTCGAGGGCACTGGAAAGACACATGGGCAGTATATCGGGCGCAACTCTCTTTTTTAAGGCAGTTTCGTAAGATAAAACGAAAAAGAGAAAATATTAACAACAAAACTTACAAGCAAACTTTTCAGAAATCTATTGTTTTTGAGCACTATATAAAAAAGAAAACCAAATTTAACGGCGTTCACTTAGAATAAAATTTTATGCTAGCATTTGAAACTTTTTATTACGGATTTTTATACGCCATGCTGGGGCTGGCAGTGGTAGTTTTTATTGCACTGCAATTTGTTACAGTGGCTTATGGTATGACTTATAACACCCGGTGGGGAATCTCCATCAATAGCAAATGGGGCTGGTGGCTTATGGAAACGCCTGTTTTTATTGCCATGCTCATCATTTACGGGGTCTCGCTTCATTTGGGGATTAAACCATTTAATGTGGTTACTTCTTTTATTCTACTTTTATTCCTATTGCATTATGGGCAACGAAGTTTCGTATTTCCATTACTTATGAAAGGACAAAGTAAAATGCCCCTTTCCGTTATTTTTTCCGGCATCTTTTTTAATCTTTGTAACGCTTTTATGCAAGGGTCTTGGCTTTTTATTATTTCTCCCAATGATATGTATCAATTGAGTTGGTTTTGGTCGTGGCAATTTATTGCCGGGACAGTGATTTTCTTTTTCGGAATGACAATAAACATGCATTCTGACAGAATTATACGAAAATTAAGAAAGTCGAAAGAAGACAATAACTACTATCTTCCTAAAGGTTTTTTATTTGAGCGAATCAATTCATCCAATTATTTTGGAGAGTTATTAGAATGGTTGGGGTTCGCTATTTTAACCTGGTCGTTTGCCGGATTTGTGTTTTTCTGTTGGGCATTTGCCAATTTGGTGCCTCGCGCCAAAGCCGTGTATTATCGTTATAATCAATTTTTTGGAGATGATTTTTCCAAATTAAATCGCTGGAAAATATTCCCTTATATCTATTAATCTCTCGAATGCGCACTTACGTAACCCGTTTTCTTACTTTCTTTTTCCTGTCTATAGGCACCTCTGCAGTATTTGCGCAATATCATACTCTTCATGAAATTGACTCCGTGATGGATCTCTCACCCCACTATTTACCTACATATTACACAAATATCAATTTTATTGAATTTATGCCGTTAAAATTCAAACAGATTGATACCGGTATGATTGCTACACATCTCTATGATCCGTTATTAAAAACAGAAAATATTTATCAGAGTTTAGGTATTAATGGACAAGCCCACCAATCCATTATTTTTGATTATCAAAGAAAAATGGGGTTTTTATATCAACTCCTTCCCTACCCGCTTTATTTTAAAAAGCAGTCGGATTTAAAATATTATAAACTTTTAACCACTTATTCAAAAATAGCTTATACATTTGGATTTCCCAAAGAAAATACAATATTTGCAGAATTTACAAGATACATGCGAGGTATTACCGTAGCTGCCAATATTTACGCTACTTTTAATGAAGGCACTTTTGTGAATCAAACTACACGTAATATCTGTGGTGATTTTTTGATTCATTATGAAGCACCCTCTTCTATTTACGGATTTCGGGCAAGCTATATTATTAACCACTTAAACAATAAGGAAAATGGTGGCCTGCTAGATATAAAGTTATACCAAGATACTTCCATAGATAACAGATTGCATGCAGTACGTAGCGAGCAAGCATTTTCAAAAATTACTACGCATGATTTTGCACTTCAAAATTATGTAAATATTAGGGGCAAAGAAAATAGATATTTTGGAACGATTACCTATGATTTTCAATTGGAGCAATGTACGATGCGTCATCAAGATACCATCCCTCCGTACTATTTTGATAAAGCGACCAATGATTCAACACGTATTATTAGTGTCAAAAACGCCATTCAATGGAGTAACTTCTCGCCTTTTCAGAAAGCAAGTAGTAAAAGTAATTTTTTCCATATCGCCGGTGGTTTGTTACACGATTATGCAGATCTAAATTACATAGGTACGTCTTTTACTTCTCTTTATTTATTTGCGAGAACACATATCCGTTTATTTAATGTAATGGATATTACAGGTCAAGTCTCCTACTCTGTTGTTAGCGACTATGCAAATAATGACTTCGCTGCAAAAGCAGGGATTTCTTGGGCAATTAACAGGGATAAAGAGCATAAAATTGGATTAAATGCCAATTATTACAGGAATGATCCCGAACATATCATGCAACATGTAATTAGCAATAACTTCCGGTGGGTCAATCTATTTTCAAAACAAGATATTTTACAGTTTAAAGCTTTTTGGAATTATCAAAAATACAACTTCTCTGTAGGTTATTATTATTTAAACAATTTCGTTTATCTTTCGGAAGAATTACATCCTGTGCAAAACGAAAATAGCGGAAACTTGATTCAAGTTTCCACTTTTATTCCATTTCGACATAAAAACTTTGGTACGACGGCAAATTTAAACGTGCAATATTGTACAAAAGATGTAATAAATATTCCGCTTTTTGCGGGAAAACTGTCTATTTTTTATATCATAGAACTGTTAAAAAAACGATTAAAAATTCAAGTCGGAACCGATTTAATGTATACCACCACTTATTATGCCGATGCCTATCTACCTGCCTTACATAAGTTTTATTATCAACGATCGCAACCGGTAGGAAATTTCATTTTTATGGACGCCAATGTAACCGTAAGAATTGAAAGGATCAATTTCTTTTTCCGTATTGGGAATATATTAGCGCCCCTGATGAAATATCGGAACTTTACTACTCCAAGCTATCCCACAAACGATTATTCAATCAGTTTGGGAATTAGTTGGCGTTTTTTTGATTAATATTGATTTAGTTAAATTTAAAGTGCGTAGAAATAGAGGTTCTTTCCATCACGCTTTTAATTACTTCTGCTAATAAATGCGCTACGGTAACTACTTCCACCTTATTCGATTCTCGTTTAAGGGGAATTGTATCTGTTAAAATGAGTTTGTCAATTGTTGAATTTTCAATATTTTTCAATCCATCTCCGGAAAGAAGCCCATGAGTGCATATCGCCATCACCGATTTAGCGCCATTTTCTTTCAATTTATTAGCAGCCTTAATCAAAGTTCCTCCCGTATCAATAATATCATCTACAATGATACAGTTTTTATCTTTCACATCACCAATAATTTGCAATGCAGAGACTTCATTTTGTTTTTCACGACTTTTAAAACCTATTGCCAAATCACAATTCAATACCTTAGCATAGGTAGAAGCTCTTTTTGTTCCGCCGGTATCCGGTGAGACCATACATAAATTATCTAGCTTTAAACTTTGTATGTAAGGATAAAAAACATTAGAAGAATATAAATGATCTACAGGAATTTCAAAAAAACCTTGAATTTGATCTGCATGTAAATCCATAGTTATCACGCGATTTACTCCTGCTGCGCTCAACAAGTTTGCCATTAACTTAGCGCCTATTGAGGTACGTGGCCTATCTTTTCTATCCTGGCGCGCATATCCAAAATAAGGCACTACAGCAATAATTTTCTGAGCAGAAGCACGTTTAGCTGCATCTATTAAAATGAGTAACTCAATCAAATTTTCCGCCGGTGCAAAAGTAGGTTGGATGATAAAAACGTATTTGCCTCGAATCGTTTCATTATAATAGGCTTGAATTTCGCCATCTTTAAATTGAGCAATCTCAACTTCTAATAAATTCATTCCTAATTCTTCGGCAATTCTCTTAGCTAATTCGGGATTCGCTCTTCCTGTTACAATTGCCGCCGTTTTTGCATTCATAGAGTATTTGTTGTCATTCATAAAATGTTTGCTATTACGTAATTCCTATTTTTCACAAATCGGCACAAAGATAATAAAGAAAAACTAAAAAAATGCGATGTCTGCAAAAAAAATATTATTTCGCAAAAAAAATCTATTATGCTAAAGTTTATCAATAGAAAAATTGCTTTTCAACGGGTATTACTTTTAGGATTATCTGTACTTGCTGTATATACTATTATTACACAAACTCAACTATCTAACGAACAAGGAGTTGCTTTTTTATTTCAAAGTTTTGCTCAATTTTTTTCAAAATATATTTTTTTGGGGAAAGGAATAATTATAGCTATATTATTATTTCAAATTTCATTGTTGCAATACTATGCTGTAAAAAATGAATTTGTAGCTAAAAACTCTTTATTACCGGCTTGCTTTTATCTTTCCATATTATTGTTAACAAATTCGTTAGTAATAATATCGCCTTTATTTTTCACTTTATTATTTTTCTTAATAACCATTTCTATAAACTATACTACTTCGTCTGTTAAATTAAAAAATAATGTTTTTTGGACGGGTACTTTAATTGCATTTGCCACATGTTTTGATATAAGTAGTGTTATCTTACTTGTTTTAGTAATTGTAACGCTCATCATTAACCAGTTTTTCAAAATAAAAGAAATCGGAATTTTACTATTTGGGTTTATATTGCTCTATTTCTATTTTTTTTCATACTATGTTTTAACCGACAATTACTATGAATGGATATTAACATTTCATCAAATTAAGATCTTAGGAATACTTAATGAAGAAATTATTACTCACGTATCCACACTAATTTATTTGATAATTTTGGGGGTCTTGTATATATATTTCATAATTAGGTCTAGATTGGTAAGCGAGTCAAAAGTGGTAGTGCAACGCAAAAAAATTATTACGCTCAATACATGTTCTATCTTAATGATTGCTTGTTTATTTATCTCAAACATAAGTTACCCGTATATTTTAGGGTATCTTTTTGTGTCAATAGCCATCTATTTGGCAATTCTAGCTCAAGAAAGAAATCCACTTTATATCAACGAATTAACCACGATTATTATACTGATACTTTTATGGCTTTAAAGTCTCAATTTTCGGAATGTGCTCTATGGGAGGCCGGTTGCGATGAAGCCGGAAGAGGCTGTTTGGCAGGTCCACTTTTTGCCGCTGCCGTAATTTTTCCTTATAACTATACTAACGATCAACTGAATGATTCAAAACAGCTGAATAAGATGCAAAGGGAAGCGCTTCGAGAAATTATTATAAAAGACGCCGTTGCCTATTCGGTAGTTTCCGTTTCTGAAACGGTTATTGATAAGATTAACATTTTAAATGCTTCATTTCGAGGAATGAATCTGGCAGTAAAAGCATTAAACGTGCAGCCTGAGTTACTGTTAATTGACGGAAATCGTTTTAAAAATGAAACGGAGATTCCTCATCGTTGTATTGTAAAAGGCGATGCTAAATATTTATCTATTGCAGCAGCCTCTATTCTTGCCAAAACTTTTCGTGATGACTTTATGGAAAATTTAGATCCTGAATTTCCCATGTATGGATGGAAACAAAACAAAGGTTATCCTACTAAAGGGCATCAAGAGGCGTTATTGAAATTCGGCAGATCACCATATCATCGAAAGTCGTTTCAAGTAAAATCGCAGTTAAAATTAGAATTTTGAAAAATATCAAAACGTCAGTTAAAGCTGACGGCAATTTAAATCCCAAATTTTAAACCTTTAAATTTTTAAATTATGACTTGTTGTGAATTTTCAATCTCCTGGCTTTGGTACATTGTTGCCGTTTTTGCCGTATTTTTTATCGGCTTTCTTTGGTATAACCAACTATTTGGAAAGAAATGGTTATGGGCGGTACGTTATGATGAGTGTCCGTGCGGCGCCGATCTTTCCAAAGGAGAAAAATGTACTTGTAAACCCGATTTTAAAGCCTTTACGCCCATGATTGTGCAATTTCTTGCTATCTGTTTACTAGGCTTAATGTACTTTATTTTAGTAAAATATAGCGTATGCTTAGCTATTTTCGTTTGGTTTGCGAATTTAGGCTGGATGAAAGCGAGTTTACTGTTTAAAACGCCCAATCGTAAACGCTTCATAACGCTACTTTGCATTGATGGCGGCTATTTTCTTGTAGCCTCTTTCATCTTTATTTTATTTGGATTAATTTAAGGATGATTTATCTAAAGTAGTAAAATAATCTTTCAAGTATTCAATTTGTCGCCTATCGCGTTTTGTAGGACGACCGTCACCACGATCTCTATATTCAAAGGTCGTGCGTAAAGATTTGACTCTATTATATTCTTCTTCAGGGGTTAAGTCGGTATAATAATTAGGTACTAATGCGGCGCCGACTCTGCTTTTTGGAGTGTCAATCACTTGTACAGTTTTATCTAATTGCCCAATTTTAACGTTGTAAGTTTCACCTGTCTTCACCTCTTTTGAAGGTTTGAGATTGGCGCCGTTCATTTTTACTTTTCCGGCATTACACGCATCAGTAGCCATAGAGCGTGTTTTGAATAGACGCACGCTCCATAACCATTTGTCGATACGAATTTGTAATGGTTTCATGCACAGATTATTTTTTCTGTACCATCATTTTTATTTTGTATTCCAATTCTTTTACTTCTGTCTTTGCCGCTTCTATTTTTTTAGAAAATTCGGCTTTTAATAAATCAGCATTTTTAGAGTTGGTAAAGAATCCTAAATTATTTTCCCACAATGCAATGTCATCTTTTAATTGTTGCAGTTTATTAGTTAAGAATCTGCGTTCTTTATCTAAAATTTGATCGGCATTAGGATTATTTAATATAGTGTCAATTTTAGATTTGAAATTGCTACGCTTCACATCTTCCATCGTCATTTTCAAATCTTGGAAACGTTTATTTACAACTTCTCTGAATTTGGCGTAAATTTTATCCTTATCTTTACGCGGTACGTGCCCCAACTCCATAAATTCACGTTGATATGCCTTCATTGCTTCCAAATTCTCATTCTTATCATCGGTAAATACATGCTCTTCAATTTTCTTGATCAATTCTTCTTTCTTTTGAAGATTTTCAAGTTCAATAGTTTGTGAGTTAGCAAAATAATTGGCTTTATTTTCAAAAAACTTATCGCAAGCTGCGCGGAAACGTTTCCATACTATTTCTGAGTTTTTACGCGCCGTAGGACCTATTTTCTTCCACTCGTTTTGAATGGCTATAATTTCATCAGTAGCTTTTTTCCAGTCATTTCTTAATGCAAGAGCTTCTGCCTGAATGGCTAGAGTAAGTTTTTGATTGTAGTTTTGAAGTTGCTCGTTTTTCAGATGTTGCAAATACTCTTTTTTTGAAGTAAAAAACTTATCCAAAGAGTTTTTGAATCGTTGCCAAACTCCTTCATTTAATTTTGCAGGCGCCGGTCCTAGGGTTTTCCAAACTTTTAACAATTCCGTCAACTTATCGCTCACGGCATTGTTTTCTTTAAGCGTTTTCGGTTCGGAAGCTACTAATTCTTCGGCTTGTTCGCAAATCACAACTTTTGCGTTGTAATTATTTTGTTGCTCTTCCAATAACGAATCATAGTATTCTCTACGTCTTTTGTTTAGCTGATCTGAAGCATTTTTAAAACGTTCCCAAATCTCTTCTTTTTTATCTTCGAGCACAGGACCTATTTCGCGCCATTCCTCATGAAGACGTTGCAGTTCTTTAAATGATTTGCCAATAGAGTCTTGCAGAAGCAATTCCTCCGCCTGTTCGCATAATTTGATTTTTTGCTCTAAGTTTTTCTTTAGATCTAACGTGCGTAATTCTTTGTTTATGCGAAGAATGTCAAAGAATTTTTCTACATAAAAATGATAATGTTGCCACAAATTAGAAGATTCATTTTGAGGCACAGGACCTATTTCACGCCATTTTTCCTGAAACTCTTTAAACTTATCATTTAGTATTTTCAAATTGGTTTCATTTTCCACCAATTCTTTTAATCCTTGAATAATCTGTTGTTTGGCTTCCAAATTTTTTTGTTTTATCAATTCTAAGTTTTCAAGAAATTTGGCTTTATTATCTTTATATATTTTTAGCGCAGCATTAAATTTAATTTCCCATTCCGAAGGAGCATATTCAAATTCCTCTTTATTACCACCTTCTTCAATAAATTTATCTAACGCTTCTCTTTTTAATTGTTTGATGTGATTTAAGATAGACGCCTTAAGCACACTTACTCGTTGTTTGATGTGGTTGATGTCTTCATTGGCAACCACTTCTTGTAATTTTCCCACCAATTGCTCAAAAGAGAGATTTTCATACTCTTTTTCAATTTCATCCATTGACTCGGGTTCTTTTTCAGTTTCTTCGGCTTCTTCATCCTCGTGAGTTTCTAGAGAATGGTGCTGAGTTTCCTCAATCTCTTCATACATTTCGTTAACGGTTCGAGTGTCGTTTTCGGATTCATTCTCTCCTGCTAAAGCTTCTTTTTCAATCGCTACTAAGGTTTCGTCTTTAGTTACTTCCGCTGCTTTTTCTTCAACTATTTCGTTTTCTGCAGCTTGTTCCTTTTCAACTACATCAATTTCGTTTTCAGCAGTTTTTGTTTCTTCTACCTGTATTTCGGCAGGAGCGGGAAGTTCAGTTTCCGCATGGGGTTGGGCTTCTTCAGAAGCGCCGGCGCTCACCTCCTGATGTTGCAATTGCTCATCTTCCGGGTGTTGAAGGTCTTTCGGTTCCATAAAAATTTAAGATTTAAGGTTCAAAAAATTAAGATTTATTTAAGATTCAATGTAAGGGCACAAAAATATTGTGCCCTTACAAGATTTATGCAATAATCCGTGTTCCGCAATTCGGATTTCCCAATTGTCCGGCTTCGGTAATGATACATTCTTTACCGCCATACTCAACAAAGAAGATTGCAGCACGAACTTTAGGCGCCATAGAGCCTTCCGCAAATTGTCCTTCTTCTAAGTACTTCTTAGCTTCGGCAATGGTGATGGTATCTAAAGCCTTTTCATTTTCTTTTCTAAAGTTGATAAATACTTTAGGAACATCGGTTAAGATGTAAAACTCGTCTGCTTTCATTTGTATTGCGGCGAGTGCGGAAGCCAAGTCTTTATCAATTACAGCTTCCATACCTTTAATACCATTTTGGTTGTTCACTACGGGAATACCGCCGCCGCCGCAAGTAATAACCACATAGCCTGAGGTTGCCAAACGTTGCACTACATCTACATTAGTAATATGTTTTGGAACAGGCGATGCCACTACTTTGCGCCAGCCGTTTCCTTTGGGATCCTCTACATATTTTGCACCGGTTTCTGCGGCAAACTTATCGGCTTGTTCTTTTGTATAATAAGGACCTACCGGTTTCGTTGGATTTTTGAATGCAGGATCATTTTCATCAACAACCACTTGAGTTACTAGTGTTATGATATTTTTATTGATATTTTCTTTAAAGAAAATGTTGCGAAAAGCCAACTCAATCATGTATCCGATAGAGCCTTGTGTTTCAGCCACACAAGCATCCATGGGCATGGGTTCGATACCATACATTTTAGCGCCGGCATCGTGTTGCAACATCACATTGCCCACTTGTGGACCGTTTCCGTGACCAATCACCAGGTCGCAATCTTGTTCATATAGTCTATGTAACGATTTGCAAGTATCCATTACATTTTGGAGTTGTTCTTGATAAGTTCCTTTTTGACCGCTTCTGAGAATTGCATTTCCACCAAAAGCCACCATTGCGAGTTTTCTTCTTTGAATATAAATCATAAGTTTATAGGTTTATAAATAAGGGCGCGAAAATATTATTTTTTTTCACTTTACAAAAGCAAAAAACAAACGGCTATAAGTAACTACTTTCCAAAATTAAAACCCAATCGGAATGCGTAAGTATTAAGATTAACATGATCGTTATAATAACCATAGGGATAGTTAACGAATAGACTTAGAAGATTATATGAAAATCCAACAAAAACATTACGTGTAAGATTCAGTCCTATTTCCGTTTCGAATGCGATTCCGTGGTTAACTCCATTTACAAAACGTGCTCCGTATCCCAAGCGGACAGCGCTATATCCGGACATACACTTAAAAAAAGTCGGCGTATTGCCGCGAACGCCTGTCATAAATTGCAAGTTCATAAATTCAATATAAGTTTTAGCTTGGAAAGGCGAAGAAAAGTTTATCTTTATAAAATCCACGCCCAAATAGGGATTAAAATAATGCATGCCACGAACTCCCGCAGCAAAAACGGGATATACAAGTTGGTATTTATGCCCCCCTATATGCATACCAATCGCTGATTCTCCAACACCCAAATCAAAACCCATGCCGGTTTTTGGGAAGCATTTTTTCGATTTTAAAGAGGCTTGTTCTGTTGCAGGATACGATTGTGCAATCGCATAAGATTGAAGAAATAAGGTTATCACAATCAATGCAAGTAGATAAAAAAACTTTTTCATTCATTTTAATTTAGTGTCCATTCCTTCGAGCAGACATAAGGTTAATAAATCAGGTGCAAAATTCATATTTTTTTTGAATTACGTACAAACAGTAAAAAAATAGATTTTGAACAACTCCATTGGAATGGTTTACTCCGAAGTTTTCGGCAAAAACTCCTTTTTCTCCAAATGGTTATAGTAAGTTTGCAATATCGCTCGGAAATAATCAAAAGTTTTTCGCTGCCCGGAGTCATTTAAGTTTGTAATCTCGTTTTTTAATTCACTATCTTTAAAATGATAAATGGTGGGTTCAGTATAGCCATCGAAATAAATGAGCAAAGAATCGCTGATGCCTTGATAAGTTTGTCCCACAAAATTGGTGGCGAAAGGCATCATTTTTGGTTCGTTAAAAAAATCTCTTCCAAAAGCAAAATAGGGTTGATCGTAATGTAGCAAGCCTAATAGCGTAGGCATTACATCTATTTGCTGGGTTACTTCATGATGCTGCCCTTTTACACTTTGATCCGGTGTATAAATAAAATAGAAAATAGCATTGTTCCCTTTGGCTGTGCGCGTTTCGCTACCATAAATTTCCGAAGAAACGTGATCGGCAACAAACACAAAAATTGTATTATTAAACCATGGTTCATCTTTAATAGCATCGAAAAAATATCGTATTGCCAAGTCGGTGTATGCCACGCAAGGATGAATTTTTGTGAATCCTTTGGGTAGTTTGTTTTTATAATTTTCAGGAATTACAAAGGGATGGTGTGAGGTTAAGTTAAAAACAGAAGCAAAAAAAGGAGTTTGAAATTCTTTCATTTCATTTGCCATAAATTGTAAGAAAGGCATGTCAAAAACTCCCCAGTAAGGTTCAATCGTGTTTTTATTTACCTCGCACTTTTTTTCGTAATCTTCTTTGGAAATCATATTTTTAATTCCTGAAAGTACGGCAAATGATTCAAATCCCATTGAATTTTTTTCCGCACCGCAAAAGAAATAGGTTTCATAACCTTTTTTTGATAAAATAGCCGGCAACGCTTCCATTTTTCCCAAAGAACCCGGCATTAAAACAAACGGGTTTTTATAAGAAGGAATAGATGCCAAAATAGCGGGAAGCGCATCAATAGATTTTCTACCATTGGCAAAAGCATTGAAAAAACACAGACCTTCTCGCATTAAACTGTCTAAAAACGGAGTAAACCCCTGTCCGTCAGGATAAAGTTCCGGGCAATAATGTGCCGAATGTTCTTTACTAAAACTCTCTAGGATAAATAACACCACATTCTTTTTTTGAAAAGGGATCGTATCGTGTGTTATATGGTGTGTTGTTGTGTATAATGCAGCAAGTTCTTCATCGGTAAAAAAGTTAAAACGCTCTAACGGTTTTTTTCCAAAAGTTTTAAACATGCACATTGGATTATTTAAAATAAGATACGTTCTAGAGGGTGTCTTGGCATAATAAGCGGCATTGCTTAAAGTATAAGGACGCAATCCAAAACTAAATCCGCCCCGCACGCCACCTATCCAAATTCCTATACATAAGAGTAAAATAAATGTGTTCATAGGGTAATAAATCCAATTATTTCTAACTTTTGTAGAGTAATATTTTATGTTTTTATACCCAAACCATAATCCCCATGACAACAAAATTCCCGTTACCACAAGCCACCAATTTGAAATCAACGATTTCCAAATAATAATGGCATTATTTGAATTGTTTAGGAAATGAAACTCATCCATTGTGAAACGTTTAGCGGCATAGTGGAAATAAACGGCATCACTTAAATTCAATACTACAATACATAAAACATTGGGGATAATATAAATCCAAAATAGCGCACGCTGATACCCGCTTCGCTCTCTAAATCGAAAAGGGAGCAACGACATGACAATAAAAACAACATTTAAGTATAAAATTCCAATGTTACTGAAAACAAAAGAACCACGAAGTAATACGAAAAACTCACCCGGTGTAATAATCCCAATTACATCTTTGTTATAAATATAAAAAACAGCTTGCGTAAGAAAAAGCGTAACATATAGTAATGCCAATCTTAGCAAAAAGGTAGTCAAATCGTTTTTTATCAAGTTTCTGAAAAACATTGCATGCGTTTTTATAGACAAATTATTTTTTCACCATTTCGGAGTAAATGCATAAGGAATGTGTTCCAAGGTGTATTGTTCTCCGTTAAAAATGATGGAAATAATATCAAAACGTACTTCTAATGCAATTTGGTGTTTCAGTACATAATAATTTGCGGCACGAATTATATTGCGCTGCTTTTGCGTAGTAACAGACTGTTGCGGTTCTCCAAATGCATTACTCGAACGCGTTTTTACTTCACAAAAAATAATATTCTCATCATTTTTTGCAATAATATCAACCTCTAAATGATTCTGTTGCCAATTTTTTTCTAAAATAATGTATTGGTTTTCTTTATAAAACGCAAGGGCGAGTTCCTCGCCCCTGCGTCCAAATTGTTGTTTCTCTGTCATATTTCTCTGGTTTTTAAAATTATGCTTTTTTAACTTTTGAATGCCAAACCAAATAAGCACACAATCCAGCAAACATTATAATAGATAGCACATTAAACGGCATGGAATCAATGTATGATGCGGACATTGCAGAGTCAGCGCCTGCATACTTTAGAATCGCACTGATTACACCGAAAATTGCCCCACCTGCCAATAATCCGGAAGCGATGAGCGTACCTTTTTCTTTACGTGCTTTGTTAAGTAATTCATCTTTACTTCTTGTGCTAATAAACCATGCGATAAATCCGCCTACCAATAACGGAATATTTAACTGCAATGGGATGAACATCCCCAACGAGAATGCCAAAGCCGGAATGCCGATACGATCTAATACGACAGCTAAAATAGCGCCAATGATATAGAGCAACCATGGGGTTTGCCCGCCAAACATTAACGGCTTAATAATGGCAGCCATTGCGTTTGCTTGCGGAGCTACCAATGCGTTGTCGCCTGTGTAACCGTAGGCTTCGGAAAGAATCATGATTACAGCGCCTACTGTTAATGCGGAAACTAGTGTTCCCAAAAATTTTAATCCTTGTTGCTTCAAAGGCGTAGTTCCAATCCAGTACCCTACTTTTAGGTCGGTAATAAAACCGCCAGCCATGGCTAATGCCGAACATACGATACCACCCACAATCAATGCTGTGATAATTCCGGTGCCACCTTGTAGCCCTACGGCAGAAAGAATAAACGACGACAAAATCAACGTCATCATGGTCATTCCGGAAACAGGGTTGGTTCCTACCGTAGCAATTGCCGTTGCGGCAACAGTGGTAAACAAAAATGCAAATAGGAAAATAACCAGTAAGCCTACCAATACTTGAGGCATGCTCATAGAAAGACCTCCGGTTAAGAAGAATGCGGCAATCATTATAGCTACGCCCAAAAATCCGAAAAGAATAATGCGCATAGAAATATCTCTTTGAGTACGAGCTACTTTTATTTGCTCATCTGCAGATTTTTTTTGTGAAGCGAACATCACTCCAAACGAACGTTTAATAACACCCGCAGATTTAATTACGCCAATAATTCCCGCCATGGCAATACCACCAATACCAATATAACGTACAAATTGCGTAAAAATAAGCTCAGGCTCTAACGTGCTCATTAACGTACCGTCCGGCATAGCGCCGTATTGACCCAATAGCGGCACAATAAACCACCACGATAAAAATGAACCCGCACAAATGATAGTCGTGTATTTTAATCCGATAAGAAATCCGGTACCCAGAAGAATGGAACCGGCATTCATTTTAAATACAAACTTGTAGTTTGTAGCTAACTCCGTGCCCCACGCGGTCATACGTGAAGTAATATTTTCAGCCCAAAATTGGAAGTTGGTCATTAAAAAGTCGTAAATACCGCCAATTAAGCCGGCTACTAATAATAATTTGGCTTGATTTCCGCCTTTAGCGCCCGAAACTAAAATTTCGGTGGTAGCAGTAGCTTCCGGAAACGGGTATTTGCCGTGCATATCGGAAACAAAATATTTGCGGAATGGAATAAGAAACAGAATTCCTAAGAAGCCACCAAATAGCGAAGCCAAGAAAATTTGGAAAAAATTCACTTGGATTTCCGCACCTAAAACGGGGTCAGTTTCTTTAATAATGTAAATTGCAGGCAAAGTAAAAATTGCGCCTGCTACAATTACGCCTGAACTGGAACCGATAGATTGAATAATAACATTTTCGGACAACGGGCTTTTTCTTCGCGCCAGCGTGGATACCCCCACTGCAATAATGGCAATAGGAATTGCGGCTTCGAATACCTGTCCGAAACGCAAGCCGGAATAAGCGGTTGCGGCAGAAAAGATAATTGCCATTAAGATACCCCACGCCACGGTCCAGGCGTTTATTTCGGGATATTTTTTGTTGCTCAGCAAAATAGGATTGTAGATTTCGCCCTCCTTTAGCTCGGTGTAAGCATTGTTGGGCAGATGAATTTCTTGTTCTTCAATGTGTAGTTCTTTTTCACTCATAAAAAATATTTTTTAAATGTTACCTGCAAAGAAACATTTTTTTGTATATATTTTTTTTGTATCTTGCGAGCAATTTTATAAATCATTTTATTTATGGAACAAAAATTATCAAAATTAACCACACTTTTTTTGCTTTTTGCAATAGCTTTAGCTTCTTCTTGCTATCCGGAAGAATGTGATTCACAGACAATTAATCATCAAACAGAAATTTCGTTTAAGGAATATTCATTATTCGGAACACAATGCCTATGGGAAAACCTTAGTTATAACGGCAAGGTAATTATTATTAACAGCAATGAAGAATTGGAGAAATATATTGCCTGTGTAAAGGGCAGTTACCCCGCCATTGATTTCTCCAAGCATACATTATTGTTAGTAACCGGGAAAATCAATGGAAGTATCTCCGAAGTTGCGGCAAAAAGATTACAGAAACTTTCATCCAATAAATTTAAGTTGGATATTGAAATAAATCGGTACGACCCCGGAATGGCTACCGGGCAATGGAGCAATGCACTCATTGTGGAAAAATTGAGTAGCAGGAGTAGTGTTGAATTAAATATAACCCTTAGGGAGGCAGAAATTATTTATCCGATAGAAATCCCTTTTGAGGGGTATTTTCTAATCGGTAACTCATGTCGGTGGGCAAACCTTGGTTATTATAGCCGACACGGCGATTTAACCATTATTAACAGCAATGAAGAGATGGAAAATCATATTATTTGTACGAGCGGCAGTTATCCTGCAATTGATTTCTCGGAATATACTTTGTTGTTGACATATGGTTTTATATCAAGCGGTCCTGCCTCATTAACAAGCACTACTTTCATTAAAAATGGCGCGAACAAGTATACTTTGAATTTGACAATTTTTAGTGGACCAGTTATGTTCCCTATATGGCATTTCGCTTTTCTTGTACCAAAAATAACAAATGAAGCAACTGTTGCATTCTATGCCAATATTATTTTTTAATCTTTTAAATCACTCGTTTATGAAAAAATTATTACTTACATTCGGGATTATATTGTTGTGTATCGTTTCAAATGCACAAACTCCCTATTATTTCTATAACTATAAAGAGCAAAAGGTGTTTCTTTCACTAAATACACAATATGCCTTTTTGTCGTTAAAAGAACAGCAACTGCCTGATAGTATTATGAGATACATTATTAGAGCAACAGAGTTGAGATCTGATAGATCTGATAAAAAACAGTACCAGATGAAATATGGGACATGCCGTTTTTGGACTGAGTTAAGTTTTGAAGAAGGCTTGCCGGACGAGCTGTATTTACAATTGTTGTTGGATATTAAAAATGAGAATCAAGATATTATCATCTCTCCTTATTTCAAAATTAATGATAACGATAAAATCGGATTGTCCAACTTCTTTTACGTAAAATTGAAAGAGGAAGGCGATACGACATTACTCAGGCAGATGGCAGAGCAAGTAGAGAGCATTATCATTGAGCAAGATATCTTTATGCCACTATGGTTTACACTGAGTACTACCCCAATATCAGGTTACAATGCAATGGAACTTTCAAACATCTTCCACGAGTCCGGTTTATTTCAAGCCGCTAATCCTGACTTAATGCCGGATAATGTACTATCTTGTGCCGGTAACACCTATTTTAATGACCAATGGGGATTAAGAAACACAGGACAATATGGCGGTAAACCCGGCATTGATGTTAAGGCTTGCGACGCTTGGCAAATATCCACGGGAAGAAATGTAATAATTGCAATTCATGATGATGGTGTTGACTTGGATCATCCTGCCTTAATTGCCAATACAGATCCGTTATTAAGTTATGATGCGGAAACCAGAGAATCGCCGAGTGTAGTTCATGCACCGCACGGCACTTCAGTGGCGGGTATTGCAGGTGGAATGCTAAACAATGGTTCCGGAATTGCCGGTGTAGCACCGGATTGCCGGTTAATGTCCATAAGTGTCCTACCAAACGTACATTATACTGAGCGGTGGGCAAATGGAATAAACTGGGCATGGGCAAATGGCGCAGATATAATAAATATGTCATGGAATAGCAATTTGTTCGATGCACATTACATTAAAGATGCTATTGACAATGCGGTTAATCGTGGCAGGGATAGTCTTGGCTGTGTTATGGTGGCAAGTACAGGCAACGAGAATTCGCCAGTAGTTTTCCCTGCCACATTGTCAAATGTTATCGCTGTGGGCGCTATCAGTTTTTGCGGTAGAAGAAAAAGTCCAACTACAAGTGATACCGAACATAAATGGGGAAGTAACTATGGCGCTGCACTTGATATAATGGCCCCGGGAGTATTAATTGCAACAACTGATGTACAAGGGGCAGAGGAAGGATATAATCCTTTAGATTCTCCTCACGCAGGCTACGGAGGTACTATAATATCAAACGATTATGCTGATCTGAATTATACCGTACAGTTTGGTGGCACTTCTGCCGCCGCCCCTTTTGTTTCCGGTGTAGCTGCCCTTATATTATCAATTAATCCAAACCTAAGATGGGATCAGGTAAAAGCGATCATCGAAAGGACAGCTCAAAAAATAAGACCCAATTTATATGCTTATGCAATGGTGCCTAATCGTCCCAACGGTACTTGGTACAACGAAATGGGGCACGGCTTAGTAAATGCCCACGCAGCTGTACTTGCAGCAAGATGTTACAGTGACTTACCAATTGCATATGATGATATTACTCGAAATACAATATGGAGTACACCCATACATGCAGTTAGGCAAATTACCATTCTAAATGGCGCTACGTTAACTATCACCTCTCAAGTAAAATGCGATGATGATGTTTCCATCATCATCCACCCCGGCGGCAAGCTCATTATTGATGGCGGAAGTTTAACCAATGCCTGCGAAGACAAGCTGTGGCAAGGTATCACCGTATTTGGCGATCCTACAAAACCATTAACCCAAAGTAACCAAGGTTATGTAGAATTGAAAAACGGCGGCAGAATTGAAAATGCCAGATGTGGTATCAACGTTAAGGGTGGAGGCATAGTAAATGCTTACAATGCTCATTTTGTAAACAACACTATGGGTGTTTACTTTGAATACCTGCCCCAACAAAGAGGCCACTCAGGCACGTTTGCCAAAACAAATTTTGAATTAAATAACGGCTACCTTGGCAATATGGAGGACTTTGAAGCCCATATTAAAGCACAAAGCAGCGGCAGCATAGCTGTACAGGGTTGTAACTTTTCAAGCGTAGCCCCTGAAAGCAGCAGTAAGAATATGGGGATCAATGCATTTAATACCTTTTTAAATGTAAGGGAATATTGCCCTGCGGGAAGTTCAACACATGGACAAACAGGTTTTTGTGATGAGGGTGTAATGTTCCGTAACACTTTCAGAGGATTTTCATATGCCATTTCATCGCACCATTCCGGAACATTACCGAATCTTAAGGTTCGTTTCAGCAGGTTTGAGGATAATTTTCTTGGCGGAATATATTTCGGTGGAATGAATCATTCAGAGTTGGTTAAGAATGAGTTTATAGTAAACCAGCCTTACTCTTTTGGAGTTTACTCAAGGTTTGCTACAAGGTATAAGATAGAAGAAAACTTTTTTACAGATCCCGCATTTAGTTTAGACAAAGAAGTTACCGGATTAAAAATTAGCAATAGCGGAAGCGCTGAAAATGAGGTGTATAATAACGAATATCTGAATCTCTATACAGCACAACAGTTTTTGGGTAAAAATTCTTCCCGGGCTACTGCCTCCGGTATGGGCGTGCAACGAGTTTTACGTGACATAACCCCGGGGTTAGACCTCAGTTCGCAATTTACAATTACCGGGTTACAAACATTATGTAACAGGTTTGACAACAGTCAATCTACCGATATCCTTGTAGGGTCCTGGGCAAATTCTCAAAATTATGGAAATTCCATAAGGGAAAACCAGGGAAGCATGCAAAGACCTGCGGGAAATCGTTTCTATGGTAATACACCTTTGAATATTGACAACACACTATCTCAATACTCTTTCAACTATTATTATGATGTGAATGCAATTTATGCATTACCAAACAATGTAAGCAATATATCCCTTATTCCTGTCCCTTCTTCAAACGGTTGCCCTTCAAAACTCGGAATGAAAACTTTAGACCGGGAGCTTGCCTTAGCTCAGTACAATGATTGGGACACAGAATATGAATCCTGGCTTGATAAACTCCTTATCCTTGAAGGCAAGGATGAGGAAGCTTTGGACAAGGTTTCTTATTACAGCGCCTTGAAAGAGAATTTATTTAACTCAATCATTATTGAGGCGCTCAATGGAGATGGAATAGACGGCAATCAGCAATCCATAAGGGAAGACCTCAGGTACCTTTTCTATTATCGCGGAAATTACCTTGACTACCTTTCCGTCATGGAAACATTTCTAGCTGAAAATGACTATAACGATGCACTGGCAACTTTGGCAAAAATATATAACCTGTTTACAGTTACAAAAGAACACATAGCTGAACTGGATGGCTTGCAAACCTACATACACTGGCTGCAAGAATTGGAAAAAGAGAAAAAGAATATTTACGAACTGTCTGATAAAGAACTTGGTTATTTAACAGGATATGCAAAATCTAACATTGGCAGAGGTGTTGTATATGTGAATTTTATTTTATGCAAAATATACGGAATTTGTACGGATGAAGATGGAAAAAACAGTGAAGAGGAAGCAGAAGATAGCGAAGCATTCCTCATTGCAATCGCAACACCATCCCCTTCAAAATTTGAAGGGGTGCCCGAAGGGCGGGGTAGTTTATACGAAAACACCACCCTCCATCCCAACCCCACCACCGGCGAATTGCATATTTCAGTTACCGGTTACCAGATATCAAATATCGAAATTTTCGATGTTTACGGCAGGAAGCTGTCATCCGGTCACATAACCACTTCATCACTCAATCAAAAAATAGACATTTCCCACCTCAATGCAGGCATTTATTTTGTTAAAATAACCACCAATGCCGGCAAAGTTGTTAAAAAGGTAGTAAAACAGTAATGTGCAATAAAAAAGTGAAACAATGAAAAGTCTTTCAAAAACTTTAATCCTGCTAACCTGTTTCCTTGCATTCAACTTAAATACGGTAGCCAGCGATACCATAAGGATGATTAAGAGATTCGCAGGGTGGCATAGTATTAGCATTAGAGCCACTGCCGGCAAACAGTTTACCGTTGACTGGGGAGATGGTTCCCCTGCGGATACATTTACGGGAACAGGAGTAGCGCAATCTATTCATACTGCTTATGCCTTTGAACCCGGCAGGTATGAGGTAACTGTTGCCGCAGTTTCTGAAGATTGCTTAATTACAGGGTTTTGGGGCGACAGAATTGATACTTTAGATTTAAGTAGCTGTCCATCAATAATAGACTTGGTTTGTGGCCCTATACTTGGGATCTTACGAAATTTAAACGTAAAAAACTGCAAGAACCTGGAGGTTATATACATCAATCGTAATAGATTGACTTATTTAGACTTACAGGACAATATAGCGCTACGAGACTTAAGTTGTATAGAAAACCAGTTAACCCGTATAGACTTAGTATCAATAGAAAGAACGATGTGTGAGGAGAATCGTTTACCATTATCAGAGTTGTATAAAATTTCTGAAATGATAGACTATCAGTATAATAAAATTTTAGGAAGGCAGGTCTTACCTGAAGAAAGAATCCTTATGAATAATACGGTTGATTTTTCTGCACAAAAGGAGTTTGGGGGGATTAATACAGTTTTTACCATAGAAAAATCTGGAACCTTAGCCCCCCAAAGTGATTATACGGTTGAGGAGGGCATTGTAACATTCCATAGCGCCGGAAGCTACAACGTAATAATGACCAATGCTGCCATCGTTTCACATCCGGTTGCTCCTGCCCGTGTGGTAGCCCGGTTTAACGTGATAGACTTTGTAGCGGTTACCGAAGTTATAAACGTACCCGCAACGGCTATAGCCACTACACCGCTTATGCTTACCGGTACGGTGGTTCCCAACAACGCTACCTACAGGCACATTGCCTGGAGTGTTTATGATGCAGGGGTTACGGGCGCCACCATTACCAACAACAGGCTCCGTACCACAGCCGAGGGAACAGTAGTGGTTACCGCAACCATTAGGGACGGCATGGCTTTTGACTCGGCTTACACACAAAACTTTGCTATTGAA
>Ga0209737_10001016_pt1 | contig 21065 bp, 13 predicted proteins | sample TergutCu122P3_FD_187284 | JGI IMG/M metagenome (GOLD analysis project Ga0209737, IMG submission 187284) | Cubitermes ugandensis P3 segment gut microbial communities from Kakamega Forest, Kenya - Cu122 P3 (SPAdes) (version 2) | ecosystem: Host-associated > Arthropoda: Insects > Digestive system...
TGCCGATGCATTAGAGATAACCATTGATGTTGATGCAACGGCATCCGTTGACTTTGTTCCGGAGTTGTTGTATTGCGATGGCGAAGACGTATCGGCATATCCTTTCATGGGCACTGCCAACACTCATTTCCATTGGGAGTTTATTTCAGGCTCTCAAATCGGTCTTGGTGTAACCGAAGGCGTAAATGTTATTCCTGCTTTCACTGCTGCGAATAGCGGTTTTGGACAAATCAGAGCTTTGTATAAGGTTACAGCTATTGGCGAACATGGTTGTGAAGGAAATACCCGTTATTTCTATATTTCTGTAAACCCAAGACCTGTAACAACTTCTGTTGAGGATATGGTTTATTGCCATGGCGAAACTGCTCCAGAGAAACACTTTACAAGTACAATACCCGGTTCTGTTTATGAATGGGAGTATGTAAGTGGAGATATGATAGCAAGCTTAAATACAGGTACAGGTAACCTACCGGGCTTTGTTGCGGATAACTCTGGTACTACCCCATTAATAGGCGAATACCGTGTGAGAGCCAACTTTGAGCATACGAATCTGATATGTTACGATAGTCAATGGCAATATTTTACCATTTCTGTAAATCCAAAGCCAACGATCAATCTTGTTCATAACTTTGTATATACACATGGCGAAATAGCTCCGGAATATCCATTTACCGGCAATGTACCCACAGCAACTTACCACTGGATACAAACAAGTGGCGATAACATAGGAATACCTACTTTTGGTACAGGTGCCTTCCCGACCTTCCCGGCAGTAAATACAGGTACAACTCCGTTGGTTGCTATCTATAAGGCATGGGCAACCTTCGGAGTAACAGCTTGTACGCACAACGAAATCACTTTTACGGTAACTATTAATCCTGCTCCAATTGTAGTAACGCCAGTTCCTACGGTACTTCCTCCTTCCCAAGTGGTTTGTGCGGGCGATATGACCCAACCAGTAGTTTTCAGCGGAAGCGGTGCGGGGGTTACTTACTATTGGACGCTTACTAACCCCATACCTACTTTCCCTGCTTCGGGAGATGGCGACTTGCTATCGTTCCTTGCAGATTATGACGGTACAACTACTTACATTGCCCAATTTGAAGTGTATGCCGATGATGGCATCAACCCACCCAGCGACATAGCCACTTTCACTATTACGGTTCATCCTGTTCCGGCGACTCCGGTTCTTAAAGCGAGCGCAGTGTTACATGTTTGTCATGGTACTGTTATCAATGTTGGGTTTTTACAAAATCTCATTGATTACAATCCTGCCCAGGTTACTTTAAGTTTCTTTATGGATGATTTATGTACCGTTCCCTTTACGAATATTACCGCAGACCATAGCGCTGCTCCTTATACCGTTTATGCACTTGCCACGAACAACGCCACCGGTTGTACTACCGCCGTTGCCGATGCATTAGAGATAACCATTGATGTTGATGCAACGGCATCCGTTGACTTTGTTCCGGAGTTGTTGTATTGCGATGGAGAAGCCGTACCGGCATATCCTTTCACGGGCACTGCCAATACTCATTTCCATTGGGAGTTTATTTCAGGTTCTCAAATTGGTCTTGGTGTAACCGAAGGCGTAAATGCTATTCCTGCTTTCACTGCTGAGAATAGCGGTTTTGGACAAATCAGAGCCTTGTATAAAGTTACAGCAATCGGTGAAAATGGTTGTGAAGGAAATACCCGTAATTTCTATATTTCTGTAAATCCAAGACCTGTAACAACCCCTGTTGAGGATATGGTTTACTGCAACGGCCAAATTGCTCCTGAAAAACTTTTCACAAGCACAATACCCGGTTCTGTTTATGAATGGGAGTATGTAAGTGGAGATATGATATTAGGCTCAAATGTAGGTACAGGTAATCTACCGGGCTTTGTAGCGGTTAATCTCGGCACTACCCCATTAATAGGCGAATACCGTGTGAGAGCAGGCTACGAACACACGAATCTTATATGTTACGATCATCAATGGCAATACTTTAATATTGTAATTTTACCCACAGCACTCCCACCAACAGTTACTCCTATTACTCAGGTAATCTGTTCCGGAGAAACTTTTGATGATATTATATTTAGCGGTGCAACCGGAGTAATCTATAAATGGTCAAGAGTGTCCGGTGGTGAAATACCCGGATTAGCTTGGACAGGTGTCGGCAATATTACCGGTGTTCAAATTAACAATACAGGAATCACCCCCATTGAAGTAAACTTTAAAGCAATTGCTGTTCTGAATAATACAACTTATCCCGATATGAATTGCGAAAGCCATGAAGTATATTTTACTATTACAGTAAATCCGAAGCCGACAATTAATCCTGTTCCGAACTTTGTGTTTACCCATGGTGATAATGCTCCGGCTTATCATTTTACAAGTAATAATCCTTTTGCAACGTATCATTGGGAACAAACGGGAGGCGCTCCTATTGCCGGAGTTTCACCTACCGGCACAGGCAACTTTCCGCCATTTGATGCAGATAACCCAGGCACAGTGCCATTGGTTTCAACCTTTAAAGCTTGGGCAAACTACGGTACTTGTTCTCAAAGCGAAGTAATATTCACGGTTACCATTCTTCCGGCACCTGTGATTATTATTCCGGAAGTACCAACGGTTACACCAATTACACAAACAGTTTGTGCTGGAGCGATGACACAAACTGTGGTATTTAGCGGCAGCGGTGCGGGTGTTACTTACTATTGGACTTTATTAACCCCACTTCCGGGCTTCCCATCGTCCGGCTCAGGTAATTTGAATGCTTTTGCTGCTGTAAACGATGGTTTCCTATCTTTGACAGCCAATTATGAAGTATATGCACAACAAGGCTCTAATCCGCCAAGCAACAAAGCATATTTTTCCATAACTGTTCATCCGAAACCGATCATTGATGCTGTGCCAAACTTTGTATATACTCACGGCGACTATGCCCCGGCGCATATTTTTACAAGCAACAATCCTTTTGCTACTTATCATTGGGCGCAAACGGGTGGTGCCGCAATAGTAGGAATTCCAGCAACCGGCACAGGCAATTTCCCGCCATTTGATGCAGTTAATACAGAAACTACGCCATTAGTTGCAACCTACAAAGCTTGGGCAACCTACGGAAGCTGTACACAAAACGAAGTAATATTTACGGTTACTATTCATCCTGCTTCTGTTATCAATGTTCCTATACCTACTGTTACCCCAATTGCACAAACGGTTTGTGCGGGAGATATGACGCAAACTGTGGTATTTAGCGGCAGCGGAACAGGAGTTACCTATCACTGGACGTTAACAAATCCTGTGGGTACTGCTTTCCCAATATCCGGCACCGGCAATGTAACATCGTTCCCCGCCGTATATGATGGTCTCACAGCTTATACAGCTGTCTATGAAGTGTATGCGCAACAAGGCTCTAATCCGCCAAGCAATAAAGCATATTTCACGATAACCGTTCATCCGAAACCGGTAATTAATGCTGTTCCAAACTACGTGCTAAATCATGGCGACCTGTTCCCGGGATACATATTCACAAGTAATACTCCATTTGCGTCTTATTATTGGGAACAAATTAATGGACCTACTATTGGACTAACGCAAACTGCCGGTATGGGACATCTTCCCGCCTTCTATGCTAATAATCCAGGAGCAACAGCAATAACAGCCACGTTCAAAGCGTGGGCAACTTATGGAATCTGTACACAAAATGAAGTAAACTTTACTATTACCGTAAATCCGACTACCATTACTCCTGAAACACCGACTGTTAACCCATACACGCAATCTGTTTGTTCGGGCGAGATGACACAACCCGTAGTGTTTAGTGGTAGTGGAATCGATGCAACTTACCATTGGACACTGTTGAATCCAATCCCCGGTTTCTTACCGTCCGGTTCAGGTAATTTGGAGGCTTTCCTTGCAATAAATAATGGTTTAGTACCCATAACAGCAAATTATGAAGTGTATGCACAAATAGGTTCTAATATGAGCACTAAAGCATATTTCAGTATCACAGTGAATCCTATACCTAATGTTCATCAAGTAAATAATATGGTATTCTGTAATGGCGAAGCAGTTCCTGCCTATCCGTTGGGCAGCAACATCCCTTATGCTACTTGTTACTGGGAAATAACCGGTGATGATATAGGGTTGCTACAAACTTCAGGAATAGGCGCACTACCGAGTTTTACCGCCAACAATACAGGAGCAACACCATTAGTAGCTACAATTAGGGTATGGGCAAAATTTAGAGACTGCGAAGGAGAAAGCGCTACATCCACTATTACAGTACTTCCGGATGGCGGAGTACAAGTAAATTCACCTATTGCAGTTTGCGAAAGCGTTAAGAATATTCTCATAGAGTTTACTTCTTTTGATGATTTAGATGCTACTTATACCCTCAAATTTAGTGCAGAAGCGCTTGCTGCGGGATTCATAGACCAATCGAATATATTACCTGCTTCAGCTATTGAAGTTCCGCTTCCGGTAGGGGTGCAAACAGGTTATTATGCCGCTACGTTAACTGTAAAATACGGAAATTGTGAAACTACTCATCCTATCTTAATTATTGTTAATTCATTACCCATAATTCTTGAAAAATCAGATGAAGTTGCCTACTTCTGTAACGATGACGAATTCAATTTGTATGCCGAAGTAGTGGGTAATGTCCGCTATCAATGGTATTTTGAAGGTACCCTTTTAGAAGGAGAAACTGAAAACTACTATACCGATGTGTTTGACGTAACCAAAATAGGGGTTTATATGTTAGAAGTTTCTAATGATTGCGGCTCAAGATTAATCTACTTCAGTGTGTATGCGAACCCAATTATTATTGAGAGAAAATGGAATGATGTACTCTTTGTTGACAACTCAAACCATGTGTATGTACGTTTCCAATGGTATAAAAATGGAAACCCCATTGCTCAGCAAGGTACTTCTCAATATTATACCGAGCCTGGCGGGTTTACTCCTTTAGCAGAATACTATGTAAAAGCCTATAGAAATGATGGAACTTATGATGTGTCTTGTCCAATAGTACCTGAAACTAATCCCAAGGGGCTTGAACCAAAATTCATTGTATATCCAAATCCGGCAAACCAAGACCAAGTAGTTACCTTCTTATTCCAATTGCCTTACGATGAAGACCCAGATGCAACTATTAGACTGTTTGATGCTACAGGGAAGATTGTTTTGGAGTTTGCTACTACAACACATAAGACCGAAATTTCTATCAGTTTGGCTTCAGGGGCTTATCTTGTGAGAGCCAATCTTAAGAATGGCAGGGAATTTGCAACTAAAATTATTATAACTAAATAATAGAATGATTTTACTGTCCGGTAGTGATATCCAACCCTGCCGGACAGTGATTTAAAAAAATATGTTTAAAATTAAAAAATTATAAAATGAAAAAACACGTGCTACTTTTATTGTCTATTTTTCTTAGCATCACTTTGTTGGCTCAAGAAAAAGGTTCCTATCTTTCTGTTTCAGCAGGATTTGGCCCCACAGGGTATAAGTACAACATTCAAGGAGTTAATGACTTTGCTACTCCCAAGAATGAAATAAAACTCGGTGGGCAAGCAAGCATTGGGTATAGCTACTTTTTTACTAAACATTTTGGAATTTCAACGGGGATAGGTCTTTCACACTATAGAACATTTGGAAAGCTATTAGGGGAATTTGGTGATTTTAGTGAACATGGAATTAACTTTAATGGATTCCAATTGGGCAACTTCAAAGACAACGACCCCGTGTATGGACATAGCTATGATTTGAGAATAAGAACTCAAAATTTAATGGAATATCAATCCGGAAAATTTATTGAAGTGCCCCTGTTGTTAAATCTTCAGAAAAAATTCGGCGCTAAAGAGTATTTTGGAGTTTTCTTAAATCTTGGTTGTAAATTTCAAATACCGGTTTCAACAACCTATTCCATTATGGATGAAGACGCAAAAAAATCGCAACAAGCAGGCCTTAATGTGTATGGTTACTATAGAGATGGTGGCTTGTATGCCGGAAGATACGACCACCCCGACCTTTCTCAACACGGATTCGGCGTGATAAACAATCCAAGTAAAGTCTTAACTGACGCTAAAGGAAAATTGGATTATAAATTTAATATCTCATTAGTAGGGGAAGCAGGCTTCCTAATTTCTTTAAGTAGAAGAGTGGATATTCCTATTGGATTTTATGTTGATTACGGAGTGATGAATCTTAAAAGAAACAACGAGGACAAAGAGTTGTTTACAGCACCCGGCTCTGATTACATTATTGGGGCAGAGAACAATGTGGGAAAAGGAATTAAGTACAACTCATTAACTGCAACCGATTACGTTAAGAAGGTAAATACAATTTCGTATGGGGGTAAGATAGGAATTAGAATCAAACTTGGAAAATTATCTAAAAGAGAGGAACCCGAAAGCTTGTTAGCTGCTCCAGTAGCACCCGTTAGAGACACCGTTTATGTATTTATGTACGATAGAGCGTATATTGATTCATTGGTGTCTGAAATATTTAATGCCCTAAAAACAGCTCCGAGAATTGAAGACCCCATTGCAAAACCCGTTGAAAATGATAAGTACGTTCAAAAATATCAGTATAATGTTGACCCCGTTGAATATGATTATATTTATGATAAAAACGACTTCACGGAAGAAGAAATAAAAGTTTTACTTGAACCTATTTATTTCGACTTGAATAAGCATATTTTAAGAGCCGAAAGCATGACTATTTTGAACAAGAAAATAGTAGTGATGAATAAGTATCCGGATATTAAATTGGTTATTTTTGGAAATACATGCGATATTGGAAGAGACGAATATAATTATATGTTAGGCGAAAAGAGGGCAGAGGCTGCAAGAAAGTATCTTGTTATGAAAGGCATTTCCCCAGAAAGATTGATTATCAGGTCGCTATCGAAGTTTGAGCCGCAATTGCCTAATACCGATGAGTTCAACCGCTCGCATAATAGACGCGATGACTTCAGACCACTTTTCCCTAAGAAGAAAATGATGATGTGGTAACCATTAATCATTACTCATTAAAAAAAAGGGCTGTTCTTTTGAGGGCAGCCCTTCTTTTGTGTGCCGTACATGAATACTAATACCAACGTGAATTATATTTCATTCCAAAACGGGTCAGAAAAAATATATTTGTAGGCACAGGTCGATTTTACGATGACATTATTGATTCCATTTGGTTAGTGAAAAAATGAAGGAATAAGAACCTCCAATCTTTAGAAGCGCAGGCCTAAGGAAAAAATGAGTTTATGAGTAATAAAATGGTTATTCACTGCATTAACAAAAGCAGGGTTAAACATCCAATATTTTAATTTTGTGGTTGTTAGCGCATAAGCAAAGTCGCCATAGAAAAATTTAGTTCTAAACCCAAATCCAAGGGATGCGTAGTGTTTAGAACCATCATTTATATTGTCTTTATAGGGAGTAGAACTATAATTATATCCTGCTCTTAGTGCGAACACTTGATTTAAGTTTATTTCTGCGCCTATACGTGCAATATGACAAAACCCAAAGGTTTCTTTTATGATATTATTCTCTCTATTGTAGTTGTAATCAACTGAATACATTAATGCAGAGCCATAGTTTACGAACTCGTACTCTGCACTAATAAATGCCTTTTGTTTTATAAAGAAAGCGAAATTTGCCATGGTACGCAATGGGGTGGAGAGTGCATAATGAGACCTGTTGGCTAAAGGATCAAGTGTTAAAGTATAGTACTTTTTTTTCTTATCTTCTTCAATCCAATAATTGGCTTCCATTTCCCTTTCGTAGTAATCTTTCACTGTTCCATAGTAAGTAGGTGTATGGAATGCTGCGCCAAAACGAAAGAAATCAAAAGGCTGATAGATTACTCCTAATTTAAAATTAATACCTGCTGCTCTTACGTTTAGCTTTTCATCTATTTGTAGCCTTTGGAAATTATGAGTGTTCGATTCTAAATCATTCTCTTCAATAAAAGTTCTATTCTCAGTAAAATTAATAATGGGCACTCCAATGGTGGCGCCTAAGAATAGTTTATCGTTGTAATTTGTGCCGGAAGAAAAAACAAGTTCATCTTTCCCGCCTGCTTGCACTACTGTGGAAGAATGGAACATATCAACCCCTCTTAGTGCAGGTTCATAAGAGGTTTGGCTACCTTCCTTTGGATTAATGAGGAAAGAGTTCCACCCCATAAATGCTTCATCTCCGGTTATACCTAAAGGCCAACTATTAACATTGTTACAATCAAGTCCTTCTGCACTAAGAGCAAAATCGGAGCCAATAGTCTTTCCGAAATTTCTTCCTTCCACACTGAATATATTATTGTAGTTTTTTATTCGGTTAAATCCAAAACCGAATTGAATTTTTTTCCATAAACTGCTTGAAATTCCGGGCAATGCTAAAACTATTCCGGCACTACCTAAATTGTATTTTACGCCGGGTGCCCACGTAGTATTAGCATTGTAGCTTGAACTGTTTGTAGAAATAGAAAGGGTTAATGGAGTAAAAGTGATTTCACTTTTTTTGTAAAGACCTATTGAGGCAGGGTTTGTGTTTAGTGCGGAAAATTCAGCACCAACAGCGCCAAAAGCTTTCCCTGCACCCATAAAGCGAGCAGTACCCTCCCAGTCGGATTCCGAAAAACGAAAGGCATCCACTTCGTTTTGTGCGTTAATACTGATAAGCATTAGAAATATTATACTAATGCAGATGGCGGTTTTGTTTTGTAGTTTTTTCATAATTATTTGTATTAGTTTTATTTTCTTATTACCCTTTTCATTACTAATCCTTTTTGCGCCCAGGGAGCGTAACGCGGCAATGAGGGGTCGAAAGTGATTATTTCACTTTCTTGGTCTCTACTTGTATTGAAGTACAGATGTAGCGCCATAGCAATGGAAGCGAACTCTTCTCCGCCATTTTGTTTGCTCTTGGTTTCTTCTATAAAAGCGAGAGCAGCTGCTATTTCCGCTTCGTGATGGTTTGCTTTTTTCTTTGGTAGTTTAAGCCTAAGGTCGGTGAGCCATTTTCCTAAAGATTTCAAAGTAATTAAAAACAAAAGGAGTGTTGTAAATATGGCTAAGGTAGCAAAAAGCACTGTTAGTACTGCATATTTTGTCTTTTCTACTACCGGTGGGGGTTCGAAATTATTAGTAGCACCGGGAGAAAAGAAATCGAGAAAAGCTAAATTTCGTAACTCAACACCATTGCGAAAAAAAGTTTCGGGGCCATAATCTACGGTATATCCGTATGATTTATAGGAACAACGCAATTCTTCCGGAAAAGAAAATAGGTGTATCAAGTCGTGCCCGTTGGGATGGATTAAAGCAACATAATTACAAGAACAAGTATCTTGAGGATTAAAATTGGCATGTAGAGTGCCGTAAGTAGGCATATTGTCCAAGAAAAAAACAAGATAGCCTTTTGGCGGAATAATAGTTCTGCTATCTCCTTTTGGGATTCTATACCAATGCGCTTTATCTTCCATATTTTTAGATGCCAAGCCGGTGGTATCGTTAGTGAGATAACAATCTGCAATATTTACGTCGTTTGTTGAAGTATTGAAAATCTCAATCCATGGTACACGCCTTCCGTACTCATCAATCAAATTATCTTTATTATTGATAAACATTTCGTTAATTTTCAACTCGTGCGTATGTTGTGCAAACAGAGCAGAAGGGAGAAAGCAGAAAAGGAGAAGGCTTGTAAAATTTTTCATAACTCTTTTATTATTAATCATTAATCATTCCGTTTTATAGGGGTAGATTATCGTGTTTTTTTGCAGGATTTTCCAACCGCTTGTTTCGTAGTGATTCTAATGCTCGAATTACTCGAAAACGTGTGTTACGCGGTTCAATCACGTCGTCTATATATCCGTATCTTGCGGCGATATACGGATTTGCAAAAGCGGTTCTGTACTCAAGTTCTTTTTCGGCAACAAATGCTGCTCTTTTTTCTTTATCTTCAATCGCTGCAATTTCTCTACCGCTAAGAATTTCAACGGCTCCTTTTTCTCCCATCACAGCAATTTCGGCAGAGGGCCATGCGTAGTTAATGTCTCCGCGTAAGTGTTTAGAACTCATTACGCAATACGCACCTCCATAATTTTTTCTAAGAATAACTGTTACTTTTGGCACAGTAGCTTCTCCGTAGGCATACATCAATTTTGCGCCATGAAGAATAAGCGCGCCATATTCTTGTTGGGTGCCGGGCAAAAAGCCGGGTACATCAACCAAAGTAAGCAGCGGGATATTAAAGGCATCGCAAAAACGGATAAATCGTGCGCCCTTACGCGACGAGTTAATATCTAAAACACCTGCTAAATATTTCGGCTGGTTGGCCACAATGCCTACTGACATTCCATTGAAGCGAGCAAAGCCTACCACAATATTTTTTGCATAATTTTCATGAATTTCAAAGAAACCCCCATCGTCAACAATGCTTAAAATAACATCTTTCACATCGTAGGGTTTGTTGGGATTATCGGGGATAATTTGGTTGAGCACATCATCCAAACGGTTTATAGGGTCGTTTGTGGGTTTAAATGGAGGCTCTTCCATATTGTTGGAGGGTACGTAACTTAGCAGTTTTCGTATTTGTGCTATCCCAATTTCTTCTGTATCCACGGCAAAATGTGCCACACCCGATTTTGAGGAGTGCATCATAGCGCCGCCCAAGTCTTCAACTGTAACATCCTCGTTTGTAACGGTTTTTACAACCTTAGGTCCCGTAACAAACATATAGCTTGTATTTTTTACCATCATAATAAAGTCGGTGAGGGCAGGCGAGTACACGGCACCACCGGCACACGGACCGAAAATAGCCGATATTTGTGGGATTACCCCGGAGGCTAAGATATTGCGTTGGAAAATTTCGGAGTATCCGGCTAAGCTGTTCACACCTTCTTGAATACGCGCACCACCGGAATCGTTAAAGCCCACCACGGGAGCGCCCATCTTCATGGCTTGGTCTAACACTTTGCAAATTTTATTGGAAACGGTTTCTGAAAGCGACCCGCCAAACGTTGTAAAATCTTGAGAATAAACAAATACCAATCGCCCATCAACGGTGCCATAGCCGGTTACAACCCCATCAGATAAATATTTTTCTTTTTCCATTCCAAAGTTTGTACAGCGGTGGGTAACAAACATATCGAACTCTTCAAAGCTACCTTCATCCAAAAACATGAGAATGCGTTCGCGGGCAGTAAATTTGCCTTGGGCATGCTGTTTCTCAATACGTTTTTCCCCTCCACCTAATCTTGCAGTTTCTCGCAACTTCAGAAGTTCATTAATTTTTTCTTGCATTACCATAATGTGATGATATTTAATTTAATAATACTAATTACCTATTTTAATTTTGTGGGGCGAAAATAGAAAAATTGTTTGTAATTTTGGCATTACAATAATAATCTATTTTTGCGCTTTATTTTTCATCAAATAGATATTTACAACATGGACTTAAGCAAAATTTTAGCAATCAATGGAAAAAACGGACTCTTTAAGTTGATTTCACAAGGAAAAACAAACTTTATTGTGGAATCGTTAGAAGATAAAAAGCGTTTCCCTGCATTTCAAAGCGAAGGGGTTTCAACTTTAGACACTATTTCAATATATACTTACGACGAGCCTGTTGAGTTAAGCAAAGTGTTTCAGACAATTTATCAAAAACAAGAAAAACAGCCTCTTGAATATAAAACATTAAATGATACGCAGTTAAAAGATTTTTTTAAAGAAGTGCTGCCTAAGTATGATGAAGATAAGGTTTTTCTATCCAATATTAAAAAGGTTTTTCAGTGGTATAATATCTTATTGAAGAATGACTTAATATCGCTTGAAGAGAGTGAGGTTAAAGAAGAAGAAAATGCTTCTTCGTAACTTAGATTAATATGCGAAAAGCCCTTTTGTTACATACCAACGAAAGTACAGAAGTTTTATCTCTAACCATTAAACATTATATTTCATGAGCTGCGGAGTATATTCAAAAGAAGCCACCGGTTTCGACAAAACATTAAACCTTACCAAGGTAAAGCCCTACGGTGATACTATGAACGACGGCAAAATACAACTCAGCTTCACTTTGCCGGTGCCTGCTGGCGAGGAAGCTGTGGAAGCCGCCAAACAACTGTTGAAAAAATTAGGATTCGAAAATCCTCAAGTAGTTTTCCACAAAGAACTTACTGAAGGGTTTACTTTTTTTAATTGCTACGGCAACTGCACCCAAAGCGTTGACTATTCAACCATACATGTTCCCAAAGTGGAGTCGAATAAAATGGATATGTACGAGACCGACCGGTTTATTCGAGAACATATTGGAAGAAAGGTTGTAGTGATTGGCGCCAGCACCGGAACCGATGCTCATACTGTGGGAATTGACGCTATTATGAACATGAAAGGGTATGCCGGTCATTACGGGTTAGAGCGCTACGAAATGATAGAGGCACACAACTTAGGCAGTCAAGTTCCTAATGATGAGTTTATTGCCAAAGCTATTGAGTTGAAAGCCGATGTTTTACTGGTTTCTCAAACGGTTACCCAAAAAGATGTGCATATTGGGAATTTGGTTGAACTCATCGAGATGCTGGAGGCAGAAGGTTTGCGCGACAAACTGTTGGTAATTTGCGGAGGTCCACGCATTTCACACGAGTTGGCCAAAGAATTAGGATATGACGCAGGCTTTGGCATGAACTCCTACGCCGATGATGTAGCCTCTTTTATAGCCACACAGATGGCAAAACGGTTATAATTGCTAATTTTTCTTAAAAAACAGCGCGTCGTTCAGCACAATGCGAACACCCGCCATGTAGTTTACACAAGGAGAGGTATCAAAGCCGGGTAGATTGGCTTTGTTATTGCCAAAGGAACCAATAGAAAGCTGAAAAACAGGATCTAATGAGACTGCTCTATTGATAGCAATTTTTAATCCGACAGTGAAGGTAGTTCCAAAACCCGGGCCTGCCCAATCATGATAATTAGGCACCGGTTCTATTCCATTCCAATCCGGGTGTCTTGCAAAGAACATCAAGTCATAAGGCCGCTGCTCATCTCCCTCAATAATAGCATGAAAACTCTTTATTCGAATATAATTAAAGAAAGCGCCAAAAGAGAAAAAAGGCTTGGCAATTTCGTGGATTTGTAAAATATAACCCACGGAGAAATCAATATAATGCCTATCTTCTTTGGCTACTATAAATTGCCACGCACTATACGGAGGATTTTCTTTATTGCCGGGGATACCTCCCGGAAAATTAAAACTAAAGCGATTGTCGCAAGTAAGCCTTCTAAAAGAATACCCTAACTCTATATACCAATTTTGTTGAATACGGTATTTTGCTCCTACGGCTACATCCATTGCCATTTGGTAGGAAGAGTTTCTGTTATATTTATCAACTATTTCAAAATTATCATCAATCGCAGGGTACGCTTTTTTGATTCTATCACGAAGATCCAGCCAACACTGTTCGTTATTCATAAGCAAGTTCAAATTGATGTCGTTTTCAGGTGCGCCATTATAATAATTGGCTGTTTTTTTCCCTCCAAAATAGATGCCACCTCCTATAAAAAACTCAAAACCTTTCCTTTTCCACGCAATATCTTTTTTTGGTGTAAATTCATCGTCATAATCTCCACGCCCTCTTCTTGAATTTCCTTCTTGTCTATTATATTTTTCTTGTTCTTCATACAATTCAGCTATATCATAAGATTCTTCGTAGTAATAGGTTTTTGGCTCTTTTTTGGCATCGTTTCGTGAGGCTAATGATTTGAAGGTTTGGTTATTAAAACTACTCGCAGTACATCTGCCTCCCGAGCATTGGGCTTGAGTAACTTTTGTTACTCCAAAGAAAATTAGCAAAAAAACAATACTTCTTAAATTCATTTCAAACATAATTACTGAATTTGTACTCACTTACTATTGTTCAAACTCGTTAAGATTTACGGTACAATCTTTACAAGATTCATTATTTCATAGTTTTCGTTTTCCGGAATGGCATAATAACGCTCGTTTACTTCCAAAAAGTATTCATTATTCCCATAATACACTTTTATATTGTCAATAGCCATACCTTTAATTTTTATCATATTTTGATTTCTGTGGTAGGTTCTTTTATTTTTTACAAGTGTACTCCACTGCTGAATTTCAAAGAATTGATACACATTATCGGGTTGTTTACTCTCTTGTTTTTCAGAAAATAGAAGAACTACTTTTACTGTTTTTGTTGCTAATAATTGGTCGGAAAAGATTTCTTCTTCTTTATTCTCAAAAGAAAATTCCGAATAGTAAAATGGGGTTGGGTCAATGAAGTCTTCAAATTCACTAATTTCAGAAGCGGGAATAGTATCCAATACTGCTTCTGTTCTTTGTTTTTTAGGGAGGGGAGGCGCTTCTATGTAGGCTGTATCAACTCGTGTAATAATAATTTCTTTGTTTTTAGCGGAAGACACGCGTTTAAACATTTTATCATCAAATCGATAGAGCAATACGCAACCCAGTATGCCGAGCAATAGTCCCAAAAAAAACACAATCCATCTATTCATAAAGCAAAGTGATTCCAAAATTTGTAATTCCTTTTACATTGTCTTCTCTCATAGCGTGTTGAGCAGTAAAAAAATAGGTTCCGGTTTGCGGGAAGCGTACTTTCGATTTAAGGACAAAGCGGTTATCTTTAATTTTCCCAGAGCCTCTGCCTGTCCACCGTCCGAATGCGTCGCTTAAAATACAGTTAAGAGTGTCTGTAAATACTGTGCTGTCAGGAAATTGCGTAGTAAAAAAAAGATAAAGGTTTTGGTAAGGATAAGAAGTTGTATTTCTTACATCTATGTAAAATTTGTAGTATTGCAAGGAATCGGCAATGGTAAATTGGTAGTTTAGTATAGAGTCAATATTCCATGTTTCGTTAGCAATGTTATAGTTTTTTTGGTAGAAAGTGTTCCGCTTACAGGAAACCAGCAAGATAATACCAATAATAAAAGCGAAGATGAACTTATTTTTCATTGCTGTTTAACAAAGTGCAAAAATACAATTTTTGTTGTTTGTACTATCTGAAAGAAAGAATTTTAAAAAAATCAAAAATTACTTAGAAAAGTACCCTGCCAAGCCTTTAAACAAGCATTTTTGTCAATTTTTTCATTATTAATGATGATGGAATCTGAAACCTTTCCTAAAAATATGCTGTGTTCGAAAGATAATTCCTCCTCCATTTCTATAATAAAACTTCCGTAGTTGTAACAAAACAAATCTTCGGATGTGTTAATATCAAATCCCAAATCATTACCAAAACTCATCTTACACAAGGCTTCAATTATTCCTCCCAATTGGCAGGTAAAAGCAGAGATAATCTTGTTATTGCTAATATTTTCAACCATAAAATTGAATACCTCTTTAAGTTGCTCTAAATTTGGATTTTGGTGTTCGTCTGTTTTGTGTTTAACAAGGTAGATAAAATTTCCTGTTTTTTTAAATTCGGGAGAGATGATGTTTGAGGCTTTTTGTGTAGCAACTGCGAACGAAACCAATGTAGGCGGCACATTAAGGTGTTTGAAAGTACCGCTCATAGAGTCTTTTCCGCCAATCGCCGGCAAGTGAAAGAAATTTTGAACTACTATTGCGCCCAATAAAGCTGCGAACGGCTTGCCCCATTTTTCTTCATCTTTCCCAAGTTTTTCGAAATATTCCTGAAAAGTAAAACGAATCTTGCGGTAATCGCCACCCACCGCCACCAATTTAGCTATAGACTCAATGATGGCGTATTGCGCTCCGTGAAAAGGGGAACACTCGGAAATGAAAGGATTAAAGCCAAATGTCATGATGCTACAAGTATCTGTGAATCCGTTTAGTACCGGAAGTTTCTGAACACTTGCCTGTGTTTCTGTTAATTGGTATTTTCCTCCGAAGGGCATCAAAACTGTGGTTGCGCCTATTGTAGAATCGAATATTTCGAGCATATTTTGCTGGCTTGCAACGTTGAGGTCGGAGAGAACGGTTTCAATATGCTGCTGTAAAGAAGCAGAAGGCGGAAAACAGAAGGATGATGTCGGAACGCTAAACGCAGAAGAAATAATATTTGTTTTCTGTCTTATTCCTGATGTATTGATAAACTCGCGGCAGATGTTCACAATTGTTTTTTCATTCCATTTTATTTTTAGCCTGTTGTCGAAAGTAATAGTGGCAATTACTGTAGCTTCAATATTTTCTTTTCGGCAATGCTCCATAAATGTTTCAACATCTTCCGGGGCTACCACCACACTCATACGTTCTTGCGATTCGCTAATGGCGAGTTCTGTTCCGTTAAGTCCTTTGTATTTAGTTTTTATTTTGTTAAGATTAATTTCTAATCCGTCTGCCAGTTCGCCGATAGCTACACTTACTCCCCCAGCGCCAAAGTCGTTCGATTTTTTAATTAGTTTTGTTACTTCGGGGTTTCGGAAGAGCCGTTGTATTTTACGTTCTTCGGGCGGGTTTCCTTTTTGCACTTCTGCGGCGCATTTTTCTAATGATGTTTCGTTATGTTCTTTTGATGAGCCGGTAGCACCTCCAATTCCATCTCTTCCTGTTCTACCTCCAAACATAATTACGACATCTCCTGTTTTTGGTTTTTCCCTTCGCACATAATTTGCCGGAACTGCGCCAACTACTGCACCAATTTCCATCCGTTTTGCCTTGTATCCTTCGTGGTAGATTTCGCGAACGTGCGTACATGCTAATCCTATTTGATTTCCGTATGATGAGTACCCGTGTGCTGCTGTTTTTGAGATTACCCTTTGTGGCAATTTACCTTCCATAGTTTTTTCTACGGGCTCGGTAATATCTCCTGCGCCCGAAACACGCAAGGCTTGATATACATAACTTCTGCCACTGAGCGGGTCACGAATGGCGCCACCCACACAAGTAGATGCCCCGCCAAATGGCTCAATTTCCGTAGGATGATTATGGGTTTCGTTCTTAAACATCAAAAGCCACTTTTCCGTTTTGCCGTCCACGTCAACATCTACAAACACACTGCAAGCATTAATCTCATCAGACAACTCCATATCGTCCAAGTTGCCTGTTTTGCGTTCGTACTTTCCGCAAATAGTAGCCATATCCATCAATGTCATGGGTTTTTTATTGCCATGAACATGAGTCCGCAACTTTTTATATGTTTCAAAAGCATCTTGCAACTGTTCTTGAAAAAGAGAGGACGAAAACGAAACCTTCATTATTTCGGTTTCAAAAGTAGTGTGGCGACAATGGTCGCTCCAATAAGTATCCAAAACTTTAATTTCGGTTTCTGTAGGGTCTCGATGTTCTTCTTTTTTGAAATAATGCTGCACAAATAAAATATCTTCCAGCGACATTGCCAAGCCGTGTTTATTTCTGAAAATATCTATCTCTTCCTCCGAAAGCTCAATAAAACCACTGTAAACAGGGATGTCTTCAATAGTTATATCTTCGGAAGCATCCAAAACACTCATGTCTTTTTCGCGTGCTTCCACTTCGTTAATGCAATATTTTTTTATTCTTTGCAAGTCTTCGTCCGAAATAGAGCCGTCTAACATGTATAGTTTTGCACTTTTAATGAGCGCTTCACTTTTGGGGTCAATAAGCTGTAAACATTGCTTAGCACTGTCGGCACGCTGGTCAAACTGCCCGGGCAAAAATTCAACAGCAAAAGAATATTGAGACGTTATACTCAGATTTTGAACATAAATATTGTCGGTTACCGATTCAGAGAATACGGATTGTATCGCCTTCTCCAATAGAAGTTCTTCAATATTAAAAACATCGTACACCACAATAAACCGTAGTTCACGAATATGCAAATGTAGATTGCGGTTAAGTTCATTTTTTAAAGATTCGGCTTCTATCCGGAACTCTTTTTTCTTTTCTACGAAAAGACGTGTTTTTGAAATAATGGGCATACGTTTTTTAAATAAACTTTTACAAATAACAAAAGCGTACAAAAAAACAAAAAAACTATTATACTTCGGCGGGTTTTATTATAAAAAAAGGCTGCCCCCGTGAGAACAGCCCTTTTTTTCGATTTTCGGTATATTTATATCGCTATTATATATAAACTTGTCGTTTTTCGATTTTTTAATTTGGGGTAAGGTGGCTAAGAGCGTGGTTTTGTTTTCTTCGTAATGTTGTTTGCTTTTGGGTTTAATCTCTTCCAAGCGGTAGCGCACAGTGCCCGATTTTGAGCCGCCCGCAGTATCTGCTTCCATCATTAAGTGAATGTAACCCAAGTCTATTACGGCAAAAACGCTGTCTTGAAAGAATTTGTACCAAGACACAATGCTCAGGTGATACCAAAGAATAAAGTAGGGGAAATTTTACCATGGGTACATATTGCAATCAGCAACGCTAAAAGGCAACTTCTCAATACCTACCATGATGTAAAGCCGGAGTTCTTACAGAAATATCTTGATGAATTTTGCTACAAGTTCAACCGGAGATATGCCGGTGAAGCCCTGTTTAATAGGCTACTCGTAGCGTGTGTGAGTTACAAAAATGAATTTAGGTATATATACGGATAATCATTAAAATTATTATAACCATAAGTTATTTCATTCGAAAAAAAATATATTTTCGCGCCCCAAAAAAATAGTATTAATTAAAAAAAGAAAGAGGTATTTTTTATGATCGTTGTGAGCGTTAAAGAAGGCGAAACTATTGACAGAGCCTTAAAGAAATTAAAAAGAAAATTTGAAAAAACAGGTGTCGTTCGTGAATTACGCGAGCGTCAAAAGTTTACAAAACCTTCTGTCATTAAAAGAGAGCAAAAGTTGAAAGCAGTTTATGTTCAACGAATGCTGTCAAAAGCTGCCGATGAATAACAAAAGCGACATGAAAATCACAAAAAAAGAGGCACAAGCGTGCCTCTTTTTTTTTACCTAAGGTTTTGTGAAAACTCGCTTAATAAACGTAGCCCCATTCCCCAATCTCAAACGTATCTAAGTTTGGAGGCAACGTCTTAAGAATACCGAACTGAAAAACAGGATACACACCCAATTTTGCTACTTCAATATCACTACGCACTAAAGACACAATTGCAGGTACTGCTTTCCTAATTCTATAGCCTGTAATTTTTTTTCCTGAATTTGCATCTATTTTCTTATACAAATCTTCTTGTTGCTCTTTGGTTGGATGGTGTGAGTACTTAAAATAGTAGTTATAGACATTAGCTTTACTCATTGAAGTAGAAAAACCTTCTTCTTTCGACAAGGAAAATATAGGTTGTAGAGCAGACGTGTTATTTGGAAAAACAATCAACGTTTCGTAAATATTTTCCACTTTTACGCTACCTGTAAAAAGTTCAATATAGTGCTTTTCCAGAGCATTTAATTGATTTATTAGATATTCAAAGGCTTCTTTTTCTAAAGTAGTTTCTTGTGCTAAAGATAAAATAGAATATCTGTCATCTCTAATTTTTTCAATAAAATCTGCAGCAGATTGTGCTTGTTGCAAAGTTGTTTTAGTAATAGTTTTAGTTTGAGTAATAGGTACTTGTGTTACAACGCCGTTAATTATTTTTGTTTCCGTGTAGGTTTCAGTAGTTTGTTGTGTGATTACATCAGCAAATCTATTGGTAAAGGCGGGCGAGTTCTCTTCACTATTTTGCTCAGAAGAAAATGGATGCAAGCGGGTGGGCGGGATTTTCGTATATAGTTCTTGTAAGAAATTGTTTTTTACTTGCATATTAGAAAGTTCTGCCACAAATTGCAGAGTGTTGTCGGGAATAGTAAAAGGGGTTACAACGAGGTCTAATAATTGGAATGAGGCACTATTTTCTTTATAAAAGTTTGTAATGCCCAGCATTTTTTCCGCGTAGTCGGCATATACTCCTCTAATACTTGTATTTTTTTGAATTACAATATCTACCTTAAAGGCGGTTTGAGGCAGGGTGTAAAAAAAAGTGGGGTTAACAAATTTAATTTCCTCTGCTATAGGCAATTGGGTAACATTTTTTTGGGAGAATATCTGCAGGGGCAGTATTCCTAAAAAAATAATGAGCATTTTCTTTATCATAAAAACAAATTTAGGTTAGTATTTTTCTACCGGCAGCGGCTTGTCAATCTCTTCATGCCATGGTAAGCCATATTTTCCCAACTCAGCCAAAAATGGGTCTGGGTCAAACTCTTCTACATTGAAAACGCCTTTTCCATCCCATTTTCCGGTAAGTATCATTTTTGCGCCCAACATTGCGGGCACGCCGGTAGTATAGGAAATTGCCTGCGCCCCAATTTCTTTGTTCACTTCGGCATGGTCGCAGTTATTCCAAATGTAGTAAGTGCGCTGTTTCCCATCTTTAATTCCACGAATTTGGCAGCCAATAGAGGTTTGACCTGTATATCCTTCAGCCAACGAAGCCGGTTCTGGCAGCACTGCTTTCAAGAATTGTAGAGGTACTATCTCTCTGCCTTCGTACATCACAGGTTTTATACTTGTCATTCCTACTTCTTGAAGTACACTTAGCACATTAATATATTTCTGTCCGAAAGTCATCCAAAAACGAGCACGTTTAAGTGTAGGAAAGTTTTTAACCAAAGATTCCAACTCTTCGTGAAACAAGAGGTAAGATTCTTTTTCTCCTATTTTTGGATAGTAGATGGGTTGATGAATAGACATGGCCGGAATTTCGTGCCATGCACCGTTTTCCCAATATTTTCCGGGTTGAGTTATTTCCCTGATATTAATTTCGGGGTTGAAATTAGTAGCAAACGCTTTGCCGTGGTCCCCGGCGTTACAATCTACAATATCTAAATAATGAATCTCATCAAAATAGTGTTTGGCTGCATAAGCGGTAAAAATACTGGTAACACCGGGGTCGAAACCACATCCCAGCAATGCCATAATATCTGCCTCTTTAAACCTGTCGTGGTAAGCCCATTGCCATTTGTATTCAAATTTAGCTTCATCAATGGGTTCATAATTAGCGGTATCCATGTAGTGTGTCTTCGTTGCTAAACAGGCATCCATGATCGTCAAATCTTGATAGGGAAGCGCAACGTTAATGACCAAGTTGGGTTTGTAGTTTTCTAATAAAGCGATGAGTTCAGGAACGTTATCTGCGTCTATTTGAGCTGTTTTAATACGATCCC
>Ga0209737_10001017_pt1 | contig 21061 bp, 21 predicted proteins | sample TergutCu122P3_FD_187284 | JGI IMG/M metagenome (GOLD analysis project Ga0209737, IMG submission 187284) | Cubitermes ugandensis P3 segment gut microbial communities from Kakamega Forest, Kenya - Cu122 P3 (SPAdes) (version 2) | ecosystem: Host-associated > Arthropoda: Insects > Digestive system...
GACATGATCATTATACGTGATAACACTTATAAACTTTCACAAGTTATTTTTGCACAGTTCCTAACCAGCCTGCTAAACCCAGTACTGTAAAAATAGTTAGAAGTGCTTGTTTTGGTGTCATTTGGTTCGCTTTTGGTTAGATGAGTTTGGATAGTGTATCTTTTAGTTCTTGGAGGGTTTGTTCTGTTTCGCCTGATATGGCTGCTTGTTTTAGGCAGGTTTCTACGTGGTCTTCAAGTACTATGCGGGCTGCTTTGTTTAGTGCGGCTCGTATGGCAATGAATTGTAGAAGAATTTCTGGGCAGGATTTGTCTTCTTCAACCATTTTTTTGAGGCCGCGTACATGACCTTCGATTCTGGATAGGCGGTCTGATACTTCTTTTCTTTTTTTTATGCTGGACGTGTATATCCCATCCATCCCGAGGGGATAGGTGTATTATGTTGCTATTAACCTTTCTCTTTGTGACTGTTAGTGTTTTGGTGTTTTAGCGTTAAAACAGGCGTTATTTGGGGTTGCAACTGCTGTTTTGGTTGAGGGCTGTGGTTGTTTTTGTTGTTTTGTATATTTTAAAGATTATCAATTATACATTAATTTAACTTGAACTAAAGTTTATATGTGTGTTTGGCTATTGACTAAAATGAGGGACAAGCCCAAGGCCATCGGTATCCCAAAATTGGGTGGACTCTCTCATGTGGTCGAGCGAAACCTGAATCTATCGTGGACCCGGCTACCCCCCCCCCGGACAACCCACGTGGATTCATCAAAAGTTTTGATATGCTGTCTTTTGATTATCATTTTTGTGTGATGTTGATTGAGGCTTTTCCTGTTTGTGTGTCTGCGAGCAACAGTATGTTGTAGCGGTTTCGAACTGTTTTGGGAGTTTTTTTCTTCAGATAGTGTTATTAAAATTGTTGTGTGTTTATCATTAATTAATTTAACGGCGTATTTCTTGTTCATAGTTATGCTCTGCAGAATAAAGCACAACTAACACTTATTTATAATTTGGTCAGTAAATATTGGTTTACTTGGGATGTAAAACAGTTTAGAGGTCATAGCCTCTTGCTGTAATCATTTTTCCGTTGATGATTTTAGTGGCAGAGTTGCCGATAACTATGGTTGTGACCATGTCGATGTTGCAGTTGAGCATGTCTTTGAGTGTTGTGATGATGCTGGTTTGTCCTTCGCGTCCCGCTTGTCGCACAATACCTACCGGTGTTTTGGGGTTAATGTGTTTGAGCATGATCTCGTAGGCTTTTGTTAGTGGTTCGATGCGTCCTTGGCTTTGAGGGTTATAGAGTACAATGGACATATCTGCTATTGAGACTGCTTCTAGTCGGTGCTCGATTTTTTCCCAAGGGGTTAGCAGATCACTTAGGCTGATAACTGCAAAATCACTAACTAATGGTGCGCCTAAAATGGCTGATGCAGATGTTGCTGCTGTTACACCGGGCACAACTTCTACCGGCACTGGGTTTGGGTCTTTGGCGGCTACTTCTAGCACAATACCCGCCATTCCATATACACCTGGATCGCCGCTAGATATCATAACAACTTGTTTGCCTGCTTTGGCTCTATCAACTGCGATCTGAGCGCGTTCAACTTCTTTGCCCATAGTACCCGAGATAATTTCAGCATCTTTTTTGGCAATGTTCTTGACAAGTTTGATATATGTTCCATAGCCAACAACGACTTCGGCTGTTTCGATTTCTGCTCTGGCTTTGGGTGTGAGATGTACGGGGTTGCCAGGTCCGATGCCGACTACACTTACTCTGCCTCGGCTACTGCCACTGTTGTCCCGTTTAGTTTGATTTTCTTGAGAATCAGTTTTGAATTGTTTCCCGCTATCAGTAGTGCTGCTCGTTCGCATACTCCTCCAACACCAATTTTTTGTTGAACCATTACTGAATCTGGTGACAGATCAGCATATGTCACTGAACGAAGTGCATCGACACTTAAAAACTCAAGCGGTGCTCCCAGAGCCTCCACTGCATCAAGCATGGGCTGAGAGCTACGTTTTATATCAACCGTTGCAAAAGTGGTCACTCTTTGTAGTGGTACATGAATCTGTTCTAGTGCCTTTTCTACGGTTGCCACTATGTCTTTTGCGGGGGTGTCTTTGCGTGCGCCTAAGCCGACTATGATGCGTTTGGCGTTTAGGATGGTGAAGGGTTTTTTGGATTTGAGTGTTGAGAGGGGGGTTTGGGTGATTATGATGCCTGCATCGTAGTGGGTATCTATAATTTCTATGGCTTGGGTGCTGGTTTGGACCTTTTTTATATCAAAATCACTCAGGGCTTCTAGGGGCATTTTGATATCACCTACCAATACTATAACAAGATGCCCATCGTTTACTATCGCTGAGTTCACGGCAACGAGGCTGTCTGGGTTTTGTATTGTTAGATGCATGGTTCGAGCGAGTTCATCTGCGCTCTGTTTACCTAGTGCATCGGAGGCTGTGGTTATGACGGGTGTGGCGTTGATGCCTGCGGCTATGGTTCGGGTTAGATCGTTTGCGCCGCCTAGATGTCCTGAGAGGAGGCTTATGACAAATTTGCCTGTTGCATCTACGCCTATAACAGGTGGATCAGTGAGTTTGCTCTCAAGAAGCGGTGCAACTGCGCGTATGATTATGCCGGTTGCCATGACTGCCACTATTGCTTTTTTTTTGTTATAATTTTCTTTTATAAAATCTGCAAGGTTTGTTTCTATGGTTGTGATGCCGGGTTGGCTGTATTTTTTTGGGGCATAAACAATGGCGCCTAACCCGCAAACATCAAGTGTTTTTTGGATCTTTAGTGCGGTTTCAACGCCGCGGCGGGTTATGGCAACAATTGTTATGCCCTGGTTTGTCATTTACTCCTCGCCCTTACGGAACCCCGTGGTGAATGTGGGGTCGTAGAGTCTAGAGAAGTCATAGGCCTGTGGATCTATGACTTTACCGACAAAGATGAGTGCGGTTTCGGTTATGTTTTGGGCTTTGACTTTTTCTACGATGTCATTGAGGGTACCTTTGACGATTTTTTGCTCTGGCCAGGTTGCTTTGTAGACGACTTGGCAGGGTGTATCTTTGGGGTAGCCGCCTATTTGAAGGTCCTCAACGACACGGGCGATGTGAGGGGTGCCTAAAAAGATGACCATTGTGGCTTGGTGTGTTGCGAGTTTTTGTATGCTCTCGGCTTCGGGTACCGGGGTGCGTCCTTTGGGGCGGGTGATTATAACAGTTTGACTAATGTTTGGCAGTGTTAATTCTCTGTTTAGTGCGGCTGCACCACCTAGCAGACAGCTGATGCCGGGGATGCGGAAGTATTCAATACCCTCGCTGTCTAGAGCTGTCATGACTTCTTGAATTGCACCATAAAAGCTGGGATCTCCATCGTGGAGCCGAACCACTAGTTTGTCTGCTCTAACGCCGTTAACCATAATTTGGAGCATTTCGGGCAGGCCCATCTTGGCACTGTCGTAGAGCGCAACGTTTGGTTTGCAGTATTTGAGATATTCTGGATTTAGCAGACTGCCTGTGTAGAGAACTATGTCTGCTTGTTCGAGCCATTTTTTGCCTTTTAGGGTTATAAGTTCGGGATCACCTGACCCAGCGCCAATAAACACAACTTTATTCATGTTTACAACAACATCCCTTATGTCCGTTGTTTTGTTTCCAGTGAATAGGCACTGGATTTTTTTTAACGATAGCAACTGAGAAATAATCTTCTTTTACATCCCAGTTACTAACTTCGTCTAGTTTACCCACAATCACCTTCTCTTCAGATAGTGTACATCGCTTAACCAATGCAACAGTAGAGTTTTTTGTGAAACCTGATTTGAACAGGGTGGGTATGAGTTCTTTTATGTGAAACGCACATTTCATAAAGACCAAGTTATCTGCGTGTCTGGCGGCATCTTCTAAGCGGGCCAAGTCAAGGTTTGTGGGAATGATGGTGACAACTTCATCTTTCTCAGCTAAAGGTAGTTTTGATGAGGCGGCGGCGGCAGTAACTGAGGTTACCCCTGGAATAATCTCTAGTTCGATTTCGGGATATGTTTCTTTGACACATTCATAGAGATAGCGAAAAGTACTATAGAGCATAGGATCGCCAAGGGTGATAAAAGCCACATCTTTGCCTTTTTGAGCTTTCTCAGCAACTATCGTTGCGTTTTCTACCCAGAGTTTGCGATTATTGAGATCATCTTTAGTCATAGGAAAAACGAGTTCTATAATCTCCGCGGGAGTTGTACGCTCCTCTAGAACTTCTTTAATCATACCTAGTGCCATGCTGGGTTTGTTTATGTGACTCTTAGGTATGCAGATAATATCTACTTTCTTGAGGGCCTTTGCAGCCTTAAATGTAAGAAGCTCAGGGTCACCTGGACCAACGCCAATGCCGATAAATACGCCAACCAACTAATATACCTCAAAGTTTTGTTGCTGAAATTATGGTTACTGGATTTCTTGCCATCATCATGGTCCCGCTGTTTATTTGTTTTCCCTTAGCCACCGAAACATTAGCCACATCAATATCTCTGTAGCCCAAAGCCTTCAATTCCGCAATGGCAGTCGTTGCAGTTTCTAGCAATATAGCATTTATGACGATTCTGCCACCGGATTTGAGTTTATAGTGAACTGTTTGAATAGTGGGTCTCAAAGAAAGTCCTGCTCCGCCAATAAATACTGCATCTGCATTGGGTGGCGCCAAAAGTGCTTCAGGAGCTTTTCCCCTTGTGATGACCGTAATATTTTCTACTCCAAATTTTTCTACGTTGCTTTTTGTTAAATCTGTGGCTACAGGGTCTTCATCGATGGCATAAACTTTACCTTTTGAACCAACTTGTATGGCTGCCTCAACAGTTAAGCCGCCTGTGCCGCAACCCACATCAATCACGACTGCACCTTCGCTTAGGCGCGCTTTGGCTATAGTGATTACTCGGATTTCTTCTTTAGTTGGTCCTGGAACTGTGTCTCGTTGATTAAACGCTTCATCGGGGATTCCAGATGTTTTGTGGGGCCAGTTTTTTACCATATCTTTTCACGTTGTTGTTAGTTTATTGTTTATTTGATAACCATTACACATAGTGAACCAAAATTCAAACTCGCAATCTCTTCTATGGTGGTTTGTGTGATTTTTTCGCTCTCAAGGGCTATGTTCTCACAGACATACACTTGTGTTTTTGGATCACTGCCGGTCTTAAGCAAAAAGGCGGCTATGTTTTGGGGGTTAAAGTTTCTCTGATCTGGTAGTAGCAGAATGGTTTGTTTAGCTTGAGCCGCGAGGGTTAGTTTGTTTTTCTGCTCATCGGAGACTTCGCCGCCATGAAAGGTAAAGAGCCTAGCGGTGTCCCAGCTGATGTTTAATCGGGCCGCACAGACCTGAATCGAGCTAACTCCGGGAACCACATTAATGTCCTCAACGCTAAAGAGTCCGCTCTCAAGAACGGTATGCAACAACCCTGAGAATCCCGGATCACCTGTTGAGAGCAAAGTTGCCTTTTTATTTTCTTTAGCTGCTTGAGCTGCTTTTTTTAAGGAATCTTGTAAATTTTCAGCAGTTAAAACGACCTGCTCGCCTTGAATCTCTCCCAAAAAAAGTGATAAACTTCTTTGGGCTCCAATAACTATATCTGCTTGTTGGACAGCTTTTTTTGCTGCTGGCGTAACGTAGTCTGCTGATCCTGGTCCAATACCCACTATGTCAAGTTTTGCCAAGGTTTGTTACACCGTGCGTTAGTGTCCATGCCAAGAATTCTGCCATCCATAGCCACGATAACAACGCTGATTTTTATCTTGTTTTCCACCCGGTCGCTGACCCTTTGCTGTATCCGTTCAGCTATGCGATCATAGGTTGCTTCTGCCAAGTTTGCGGTTTGCAGAATTGCTGTGGCCTCATCGGAGGTGTTTGCATCTAAGAGTTCGTTGACCAGTCTTTGATCTGCTCCGACTGCGCCTGCATAGGCCGCGATGACTTCGTTTCTTGAGTCTCCTACTTTGTGGTGAGTGTTAAAGATGTTTGCAGCTAACTTGACCAGTTTGCCTGAGTGTCCCAGAAGAATGATTTCTTTAACGTTTTTGTCGACGGCTTTGTCGAGCATGTAGCCCACAAAGTCTCCGGTTTGTATGATTGCATCTTCGGGAACCCCGAATTTTTCTTTAGCAATGCGCTCGCCTATGTTGCCTGGAACACAGAGTATGCGTTTGTAGCCGTGTGCTAATGCGACATCGATTTGTGGCACAAGGGAGCGACGACAGGCTTCTAGGGAGTATGGTTTAACTATGCCTGTGGTTCCAAGAATCGACACGCCACCTCTTATGCCCAGTTTGTCGTTCATGGTTTTTTTGGTAATGTTTGCACCCTCGGGTGCTGTAATTAGAACATCTGCGCCTCTGTTGGGAGGTAGGGCTTCTTGTACGGCTCCAGTTATCATGGCTTTGGGAACTGGGTTGATGGCGCCCTCACCTATGGCTACCTGTAGGCCTGCTTTGGTAACTGTACCGATCCCTTCACCGCTTTTGATGGTGATTTTGCCGTCGTAGGTTAGTTTGACGGTGGCAGTGATTTCCATTTTGTCGGTAGCATCTATGTCTTGACCAGCATCTTTTACTGTTGTTGCCTCTGCAGAGTCTTCTGTGAGCTTGCGGCTGGATTTAATAGGAACCTCAAAACGCAAACCAATTGGTGTTGGAATAACTACTCGATCCACTGGTTGGGTTGTTGCAGCTATGGTTGCGGCTTTGGCGGCTGCAGCGGCTGTGGCCCCTGTTGTTATGCCGTATTTTAAAAACCGCGCCATCGCTATTTTCCTCTATGGGTTGGCTTCGGCCATCGCTAATAATGCGTTAAAGATGGCGACTGCAATGGTGCTACTGCCTTTTTTTCCTCTTGTAATCATGTAGGGAACATTGAGTTGGGCGATGGCTTCTTTGGACTCTGCCGCACCAACATAACCCACTGGAACCGCGATTATGAGCGCTGGATTAATTTTACCTTGCTTAACCTGCTCAGCTAACTCAAAGGCTGCTGTTGGGGCATTACCGATTAAAAAGATGGCATTATCTGCATTATCCGCCGCTGCTAGTCGGACTGCTGCTGTGGATCTTGTGATCGACTCATCAGATGCAGCTTTGCTGGCGCGGGGGTCATCGATGTAGGTTAGGATTACTCCTCCAAAGCGCTGGATTCGTGCTTCGTGAATACCTGCTTTAATCATCTTGGTGTCAGTTATGATTTTAGCGCCTGCTTTGATGGCGCTGACCCCTGCCTCTACAGCTTGTTCACTTATGACTAAGAAGTTTGCAAATTCCGGATCTGCGGTAGTGTGAACAACCCGCTCAATGATGGGAATTTGGTTTTTGGGTGCTTTGTTTAACACATCTTGGATCTCGGGGTGAATAAGTTTCATGCTCTGCTCATAGATCTTTGCCGAGGTCGCTGGATAGGTCTCTATGGGTGAGCCTTTGAAGCGGGCATGACGATGTTGCCAATCATTGCCTATGGCTTTTAGAGCTTTTTCTTCAAGGATAACTGCTATGCATTGGTCTGCACCGATAGGTTCGCCGTAGAAGAGTTGAATGCCCCGTTGAGTGAGCTGAGATTGTTTGTCTTTGACCTCTATTAGTTCAGGAATTTCTTGTGTTGTGTGAACCCCTGCGGCAAGAAACACTGGCACCAACACAATTTTAGTAACACCATTTTTGGCGATGGTGTCTATGGCTTCGGGAATGGTTGGGGTGTTGCGAATCATAAAGGCAATCTCGACCAGCTTGAAGGCTGATTGTGTCCGTAAAATCTCTGCAAGCTTTTCCAGGTTCTCTTGATTATGGGGGAGTTTACTTCCATGTCCAATTAAGATTAAACCTGTATTGTCTAATTCTTTGTTTGTCACTGTTTTTTCCCCGCTTTCTCAAACAATTTAGCCGCTACTTCGATGGTTTGTTTATCCTCAGTTTTGGCGGCTAACCTGAGATTCTCAACTATAGGAATAAAGGTTTGCTTGAGTAAAATTGATGTTAAATCATTTAAAACCTGTTTTTGATGATCATCTAGGTTGCCCATTTTGTTGAGTGCTGTGAGGAGTTCACGTTTGCGGATTTGTTCAGTCTCTGAGAGAACCTCGGAGATGATTAAACGTACGCTTAGTCCTTTCATATCTTCTTCAAGATTAACCAATTCATCATTTAACAATAATTGTGCATGTTCAATGGCTTTTTCTCGCTGGGCTTTGTTTTTATCTGCTATTAGTTGCAGATCATCAATGTTGTAGAGTTTGACGCGGGCTACTTCGCTGACGCTTTTTTCGACGTTACGAGGGTTAGATATGTCAATGATTAGCATAGGTGCGGGGTTTGTGCGTTTAGTGATCAGATGTGCAATGATTTCTTTGGTTAGCAGGTAGTGGGGTGCTGAGGTAGAGCAGATAACTACATCGGCATCTACCATAACTTGGTCGAATTTGTCAAAGCGTACTGCTTCGCCGTTTAGGTCTGTGGCGAGTTTAACGGCTCGATTGTAGGTGCGATTAGCGATAAATATGGGACTTAGGCATCGGCGTGCAAGGGCTTTGGAGACAAGTGTGCCGATTTCTCCTGCGCCCATGACAAGAATTTTTTTGTCCTCCAAGTTTTCAAGTAGCATAACTGCTAATTCGACTGCGGCAGATCCAATTGAAACAGCGCCTTTGTTGATGCCTGTTTCGTTGCGTACATGTCTGCCAATACTCATGGCGCGGTTAAAGAGATGCTTTAGAATCGGGCCTAGGGTTTTGGCGTTGTCTGCTTCTAGGTAGGCATCCCAGACTTGGTTTAGAATTTGCTCTTCTCCTATAACCATTGATTCCATGCCTGAGGTTAGGCGGAGTAAGTGGTTTAGGGCTTCTTTATCTGATGCAACCTCGATGCAATTTGAAATTTCTTTGGCGTGTTCGCCTGCTCGATTGGTGAGATATTCTTTGATGGTTGTGAGCGTTTTTTTGTTTTCCTCAGCTACTAGATATATTTCTATTCTGTTGCATGTTTGTAGAAATAGGCATTCTTCTATGCCTTCTATGGTTTTGAGTTCGTTTAGTGCTTGGGTTTTTTCTTTAAATGCAACAGTTTCCATTTGCATAACCCGGGCTGTCTTATGTGTGATGCGGACGTTGAGCACATGGTCTTCTTTAGCCGAGAAAGTCATGGATGGATAAACCGACCGGCTTAAATATAATGTTTACGGTAAATGCAGAATAGGGGGTTTTTGGTTGTTTTTACACCATAACTAACTTGAGTAGTGTGTGTTAGTACATGTATCTGTGGGCGGTGTAGAAAATAATTCAGGGTGATGAGAAATTCGGGCAGTGTCATAAGTTAAGTGATGTATTGTGTTTCTGTGAAAGGCCTAAAAATTCGGATATAATTCAACAACATTTTTTGACATAAGCAACACTTTGGTCAGTAAAAGTTTTTCTGACAAACAGACCCCATCAATTAAAACACTTCATGACACCACCGAAATTCGGTTGGAGATTTTTGAGATCTGCTTCTTTTTTTGGCATGGTTGGCTGATTTTGACTTTGCAGGTGAATTGGCTGTTTTATTGATGTTGATGTTGGCGAGTTGTGGGTGATGCTGTTCCCACTCGGCTAATGTGTGATCAAATGTGAATAAAAAAACGGAAGGAGTGATTTTTTGTGATAGTTTTCACAGGCGCTCTTCATCCAATCTGGTTATAACTAAACTTGACTTAAAGTTTATTTAAAATATTGTTGATAAACTGGTGAATCTAAATGCACTCTACTTACTTGCCAAGTCAGAGGGTTATTATCGTCAGCTAAGCGCAAAATCTATAAATCGGCCTATAAATACAAGCTGTTTGTGTATAAATGTGCACTACTTGAGCAATTTACGTCACAAAATAGGTCTAGTTTACTTATCAGGTGCTTTACCCTGCTTTGAAAACTTTGGCAACCTCCCCACACACTTAGTTTGTGCAGACGGCCTAATTGAGGGCAAACCGGCCTCAGAAGTTTTAGACATGATCATAATCCCGGGCGGTAGCCTTGTCGAATCAGCCAGCATCAACCCAACCGTCACCAAAGAAATCACCAAAATGGCCCAAGCTGGAAAATACGTACTAGGCGTATGCTCAGGCTTTCAAGTGCTCGCCAAAGAAACCGACATCGGACGACTATCCATCTCCCCCATCACAAGAAAAGGCATAGGCTTACTTGACGCCGAATTCAAACCACTAATCTGCACCGAGCGCGTCTGGGCCAGCATAGTTGATACAAGCTTTATCACAAAACAAATCGGCCAAAAAGTCAGCGGATTTCACTGTCACACCTACGGCCAAACAGTACTCCACAAAAACGCTCGTCCTATCCTTATAACTCATGCCCAGCGCGTAAACTATAAAAAAAATCCCCAAGACCTCATCTCAGGAGTCACAAACAAAGAAGGCAACATCACAGGCGTCTTTATCCACGGCCTCATAGACAAAAACCCCACCATTATCCAAAGCATTCAACAATCCCTCGACATAACCACACATGACCTAAACGAAATCAAAAAAGCCAATACCGAACTGCTCAAAAACATCCAAAACGAAATAGGCATATCCACAAACATCCGCCAACAACAAACTCTAACAAACCAAATTCAACCCAAACTCATCCTAGTCACAGCCTTGGGCAGTGGCTCAGGCAAAACATTTCTAGTAACCGGCATCGCCGGCGCACTTAAAAAACGCGGCTACAAAGTTGGGGTCCTAAAAATCGGCGGAGACATCCGCGACGCCGTCTCCTCGCTCTATCTCACAAAAGAACCCATCCAAGAATACTCCTCAATTAAAATCGGTGAAAGCGGCTGGACACCTCTTGAACAAGCCATCCCCATGGCAAGCCAAGACTACAACTTTATCATAATCGAGGGCGCCATGAGCGCATTCACCGGTCTGCTAAACCAAAACTACAGCCGTCCTATGTCAACAGCTGAAGTTGCAGCCGCTTTGGACGCCTCAACAATTGTCGTGGTAGGCTGTGATAAAGAAGGCATCGAAGGAGCCCTCATAAGCGCCCTTAACTACATAAAAAACCTCCAGAGTCTAGGTGTCAAAGTTCAAGGTGTTATTTTAAACAAACTCCGAATCAGCTATCTAACCGAGCAAACCAAACAAATGATCCAATACGCCTTCCAACAGGCCGGGGTAACACTGTTAGGTATGATACCTCGATTAGATTTAGAAGCACGCGGCATGATTCCTGAAATCGAAATCCAATATGAAGCATTTGGCACCCAAGCCCTAAACACCGCAGAAGAATGCCTCGACCTAGAGTTGCTCACAAAAATTGCTACCCCACCAAAGATAACAAAAATTGATTATGATTTGTTTGTAGCCAAATTCAAAAACCTCATAACCAACCATACGCTTAGTGATTCCAAAGGGGCATAACATGCTAATTGATCTCAAACTCAGGGGACAAACCGTTATGGTGATCGGCGGAGGCAAAGAAGCAACCCGCAAAGTCAAAAACTTCCTTGACTCCGGCGCAATAATTTGGATGCTCAGCCGCGACTTCTCAAATGATGCTCTAAACCTTGGAGAAACAAAGCAAGTTAACCTGCTTAAAACCGAAATTAAAGATGCTCAAACATTTATTGACAGCCTAAAACCCAAACCCGACATACTCCTAGCAGCCACTGATAATGCCAAACTCAACCACGATCTCATAAAAACCGCCCTATCTTATGGCTGTTTGGTATACGCGGTTGATAATGCTGCACTTAGCGATTTTATTCTGCCCGCAATCGCCAAAGTCGGCAATGTCAAAGTCGCCATCTCCACCGGAGGTAAAAGCCCCGCTATGGCCCATGTGCTTCGCGAACGCATTGAAAAATTAATTACCCCCCAGGATTTACTTGCCATTGAATTACAAGAAAAAATTCGCAACACTCTTAAAAACAGTATTTCTAACCCAAAAAATAGAAGTAAACTGTTATATGAGATATTAGACAACGAGAACATTAAAAGAGCCCTCTTAGAAAATAACCTTGAACTGGCTCAAAAATTAGCCCTAACACTCGTAGAAAAAGGTGAAACAAAACAATGAGTTTTCCCTCTGTACGTATGCGCAGACTGCGCAAAACGCAAGCACTACGCGATATGCTCAACCCCATCACACTCAACCCTGCTCATCTAATCTGCCCCATATTTGTTGAAGAAGACCTCAAAAACCCTGTGCCCATCGAATCGATGCCCGGCTACAACCGAGTACCGCTCTCAATGGTTGTAGAGGAAGCTAAAGCCGCAATGGCTCAAGGCATAAAATCGGTACTTTTGTTTGGCATTCCTGCCAAAAAAGACGAAAACGGCACAGGCGCTTACCATAAAGACGGCATCATCCAACAAGCCAGCCGTTTACTCAAAAAAGCCTGCGGCGATGAGCTTGTCATTATTGGTGATGTTTGCCTTTGTGAATACATGAGTCATGGTCAGTGTGGAATAGTCAAAAACAATCAAGTCCAAAACGACTCAACCCTGTCCCTTTTGGCTAAAACAGCTGTCAGCTATGCCCAAGCCGGCATCGACATAGTCGCACCCTCGGCCATGATGGATGGCCAAATTGCCGCTATCCGAGAAGCACTCGACGAAGCAGGCTATGATCAAATCCCCATTATTGCCTATGCCGCCAAATATGCCTCAGGCTTCTATGGACCCTTTCGAGAAGCCGCTGAATCCACCCCAAAATTTGGCGACCGACGTAGCTACCAGATGAACCAAGGCAACCCCCAAGAAGCCCTGCGAGAAATCGAGCTCGACATTACTGAGGGCGCAGATATGATAATGATCAAACCCGCACTTGCATACCTAGACATTATCACCATAGCCAAAGCCAGCTTTAATGTGCCTGTGGTTGCCTACAATGTAAGCGGCGAATACAGTATGGTTAAAGCCGCCGCACAAAACGGATGGATAGATGAGCAAACAATCATCCGTGAAATTCTAATCGGTATGAAACGTGCCGGTGCTGATCTCATTATAACCTATCATGCCAAAGATGTAAAAGCCTGGTTGACTTAGCCTTGACTGAATCCAAATCTCTGAAACTCTATGAACAAGCAAAAAAAAACCTGCCTGGCGGTGTAAACAGCCCCGTTCGAGCCTTTGAGCCCTACCCCTTCTTTGTAGAATGTGCTCAGGGCTCCAAACTCTATGACGTTGATGGAAAAAAATACCTTGACTACTGCATGGCATACGGCACAATGCTTCTAGGACATGCCAACCCCGAGATCCTTGACACTGTTAAAGCACAACTCCAAAGAGGCACCCTCTATGGAACCCCAACAGAGCTCGAAGTCCAATTCGCAGAAACCATAAGCCAAGTCTCCCCTTGCATGGAAATGATGCGCCTGGTAAGCACAGGCACCGAAGCAACCATGCATGCCCTGCGAGCCGCTCGAGGTTATACCAACCGTAAAAAAATCATCAAATTCGACGGATGCTTCCATGGCAGTCATGACAATGTATTAGTCAAAGCCGGCTCAGGCGCAGCAACCTTTGGCACGCCTAACTCACTGGGCATCCCCCAAGAAACCACCCAAAACACAATAGTACTCCCCTACAACGATCTTGAAGTTCTGGAGAACACCTTTAGAGCCGAGGGCCAAAACATCGCTGCGGTAATAGTTGAACCCGTGATGGCTAATGTGGGCTTAATCTTACCCAAAGCAGACTATTTAGAGAGTCTGAGAAAAATAACTCAGACCTATGGAACCGTTTTAATCTTTGATGAAATCATCACAGGTTTTCGCCTTGCCTTGGGAGGAGCCCAAGAGTACTTTGGCGTTAAACCCGACATGGCAACCCTGGGCAAAGTCTTAGGCGGCGGATTCCCCCTGGCAGCCTTTGGCGGAAAAACCGAGATCATGCAAAACATAAGCCCAGCCGGCAAAGTCTACCAAGCCGGAACCTTTAGCGGCAACCCCGTCTCAGCCACCGCTGGCATGGCCACTCTTAATTATCTATCCAAAAACAAAACTCATCTCTACCACAAACTAGAAAAAAGCGCCTCGGAGATCAAAAATTTCCTCATAGACCAAGCCGCAAGCTACCAGTTGCCGGTGCAGGTCTACAGTATTGCCTCACTCTATCAACTCTTCTTCACAGCCCAAGACATAACAAACTATGACGACGCCAAACACAGCAACCAAACCCTGTTTAGCGCGTATTTCCACGAACTCCTCAAACAAGGCGTGTTCATACCCCCCTCGCAATATGAGACCTGTTTTATCTCAACCGCACACACCGAAGACGATCTCAAATTCACCACAAATGCACTGGACTGTGCCCTTAGAGCCGCAGCTAAAACGAGGACCACACCATGAAACTAATCGTTGGCACCCGAGGTAGCAAACTAGCACTAACCCAAACCAATCGCACCCTATGCTGGATAAAAGCCAAAAATCCTCAGGTAGAGTTTGAACTAAAAATAATTCACACCCTAGGCGACAAAGAACACGGCAAACCCCTCTTTAGCATCGATGCCAAGGGACTCTTTGAAAAAGAAATCGACCAACAAGTCGTTAGCGGCGAGGTCGACTTTGCCGTCCACAGCCTAAAAGATGTCCCCATTGTGGAGATACAAACCGGAACCGTAATAGCCGCAATTCCCAAACGCGACTCACCAAACGACGTATTTATCTCCCACAACAATGTCCCCTTCAAAGATTTACCCCACGGCGCTGTTGTTGGCACCGGCAGTCTGCGCCGCTTAGCCGAAATCAAATACCTCCGACCTGACCTAGATGTGCAACCCATCCGCGGCAATGTTGATACCCGTATAAACAAAGTTGTCAGCGGAGAACTCGCCGGTATAGTCATCGCCCAAGCCGGCTTAGAACGCCTAAACATAGCAAGCCAAATGACCCAAAGCCTCCCCCTTGAACAATTCCCCTCCGCTGCAGGCCAAGGCGCTATAGCAGTCACCGCCAAAGAAGACAACACAACCCTCATTACCCTACTCCAATCAATCGAAGACCCCGCCAGCAAAGCAGAAATTACCGCTGAGCGCAGTCTAGTACTCAAACTTGAGGGCGGTTGCCGAGTTCCCATCGGTGCAGTTGCCAAAGCCCAAGGAAACCAACTTACCCTTTGGGGCAGTATCTTTTCACTAAACGATCAAAGAAAAATTACCGCCCAAGCAAACGGCACCCTAAACCAAGCCAAAGAGATAGGCACCATGGTGGGCGAAGAACTAATCAAACAGGGTGCAGAAGAATTTGAGAAGCAATGGAGAGAAAAATATGGCGTATGGTAGAGTATTTCTAGTCGGTGCCGGCCCCGGCGACCCAAAACTACTAACAGTCAAAGCTGTTGAGCTAATCAAAACAGCCGACGTAATCATCTATGACCGTTTAGGCGTCAGCGAGGAAGTTCTAGCCATGGCACCCCCAAAAGCTGAGCGACTCTTTGTGGGCAAACGCAGTGGCCTTCACGAAGTTCCCCAAGACAAAATCACTGAACTAATAATCGAGAAAGCCAAACAAGGCAGCCAAGTAGTACGCCTAAAAGGCGGAGACCCCTTCATCTTTGGCCGAGGCGGCGAAGAAGCCGAAGCCCTGATCGCTGAGGGCATTACATTTGAGTATGTCCCAGGCGTGAGCTCATCAGTTACCGCACCTGCTTACGCAGGCATTCCACTCACACACCGCGACTACGCCGCCTCAGTAGCCATTATCACCGGACATAGAGCAGGAGACGCCGATAAACCCATCGACTGGATAAAAATCGCCCACGCCGTTGACACCATGGTTATTCTCATGGGCGTCGAATCCCTCCAAGGTATCGTCGGAAAACTCTTAACCGGCGGCATAAACCCCCAAAAACCCATCGCCATGATCGAATCAGGCACCCTCCCCCAACAACGCACCCTAATCGCTACCCTAGGCACCATTATAAAAGAAGCCAACGATAGAAACATAAAACCTCCCTCTGTTATCGTCATCGGAGACGTTGCACTATTAGGAAGGAAACTCTCATGGTTCAAAACACCACTCTAAAAGACCGCATCGTAGCCATAACCCGCCCCATTGGGCAAACCGAAGAAGCAGGCGAACTCATCAGAGCAAAAGGCGGAGTACCCTACTACATCCCCGCCATAGAAATAAAACCTCTAAACAACCCCGAACCTCTCAAAAAATTCATAACTGAACTCCAAGCGGGTACCGTGGACTATGTGGCTCTAATGAGCACAAACGGAGTAAAACATCTCCTTAGCGCCACAGAAAACATCAAACAAACCACTCAACTATATGAAGGCTTAAAAAATACTTGCGTCATTGCAGTTGGCCCCAAAACAGCCGAAGCCCTCCAAGAAAAAAACATTCGTGTGGATATGATTCCACAAAAATACAGTAGCGAAGGCCTACTTGAGACCCTCTCAAACACTGATCTCAAAAACAAAACTTTCCGCATTCCCCGAACAAGCAGCGCCTCCCCCACACTCACAGAGACCCTTAGAGCGATGGGTGCTGATGTTGAGGAAATATATGTCTACGAATCAGGCCTTCCAATAGATGAAGCAGTTAAAACCAAATTCTACCAAGACCTAATTGGGGGCCATATAAACGCCCTGTTGTTTGGTAGCGGGTTGAGCGCTAAAAACATCTTTAAAATGCTCACCGAAAAAGCAACCATGGATCAACTCCGTCAAATCATAACAGAAAAAGTTACCATAGTTGCCATCGGACCCACAACTGCTCAAGCCCTAAAAGAACTCAACATAACTGTCAATGTTGTGCCAAACGATTACCTCTTTGACAGCGCCCTTGATGCTCTCGCCCAATACTGGGCAAAGCTCTAATCTATTTTTATTGTAGCTGTGCAGGTACAGTCACTCAGATTTAAAACACCTAACGTTAACCCATAAAATAGTAACAGAGCGATTTTATGGAAGTGGATATATAGAAGCAGACAAAAATGGAGCAGGAAGAGTAAAATTAACCGTTGAGCTGGAAGTTAACCAAACCGCCATGGGAGCTGATTAGAGAAAATACTGACAGCTGGGTTAACGCGGTTTCTCAGAGTATTAGTGCTATGCGCTCGGGTTCAAAAAACGGTTTTAGACACAAATAAAACGAAACCTCTGTTGCAGATAGTGTGCACCCCGACCAAGAAATAACTCCGTAGCTAGAGCCTAAAGGCGGGCTCGTTTGCTATGGAGGCATAGATTTTTTCAGCCAATTGTTCCTGCGCATCTGAACCCGATACCGCTATCCAACAGGCCCCCTCTGCACCATCAACACCCCCAGCGGCGATCAATTCGGCCTCAACCCCACAGAGCAACCTAAACGCTTCAAGCTCGGTAAATAACTCACCCGGCAGAGGCATAAACCGATAACCACCTGCACCAGACTCATTAAATCTCAACGCTATTGCCTGCAAATCACCCGATATGCGTTTTTCCAGACCAGTAGCCACGATTAGCTTTACCCGTCGCCCAAAAACAGCCGACAAAGCTATCCCTGCTGTTCCAGCTTTAGGATGACCAATTAGAACAGCGGCCTGCTTATGCACTAAATCAATCGCATTAGCCCCTTTAACAATAACATCACCCTCTCTGAGGGTATCTACAACATCGCCAATACTTTTCCCTCTCTGCCACACCCCACCAGAGATGATTACATCACCGGGAAACTGACCTTCATCAGGTAGCCGACCTTCTGTGGTTATAGCCTTATTGGGTGGTATGGTTATGCCCCGGAAAAACCGTTGCCGAGAAAAATCATGAATACCATGAGAGTTTAGCATTTCTTCAGCAAAACAACCATTTGTAGTTCCCGCAACTATAACAAGTGTCCCGCTTTTTAGAGCGTACTGAACTGATGGATGGCTGAGGAGTGCTTTTGCAATTAACCGTTTCCCAGCTGAGGGAGTTAAAAGAAACTGCTTCAAATGATAAACCTCCCGCTTTATTTAGCGGATGACTTATAAGAACCTCTTGGTTGTGTCTTTTTCCATAAGTGTGAATTGTGTGTAAAAGATTGTTTATCTGAAAATAGTAAAAAAACGGAATGTCCGTGAAAAATAACGTTGTAACTTCAATTGCGCACTATCCAAGGCCTTAATGACACTTTGAGCGGTTCCATCTTTGGTGTTAACAAGAATAACTTAATTTGTGTCTATACTGGGTACGTACATTTTGGCAAACCCAATATCTTGCGTTAGAACCGCTATAAACCAGTTTGTATAGCAAACTGTGCTATCGTTTCATCAGAGGTTCGCCTAAGATAGCATCTGCCAAAAGAATAGTTCAAACCTTGCTGTCTTAACTAAGTTATAACAAGCTTGGTATATTTTGATCAATAAAGAACCTCAAAAGATAACCGTTTAATTTTTTCCTTTAAACAAGGATAACTTCGTACCATAGAGATTCTGATGCATACAAAAGAGCTACTTTAATATCCTCTTTCACTAACTCTGGATAATAATCAGATAGAATTTCTTCTTCAGTTATACCGTTTGCTAAAAGCTTTACTATCAACTGAACCGTAATACGAGTACCCTGATAACTGGTTTACCAAATGCAACTTCAGGATTCACCGTTATTCTATCTATTAATTCCAATACAGTCCATGCGGAAACAAATAATTTAACACTAACTTTCATAATATAGATAATGGAAAAACAATTTAAAAAGAAGCATAACACATCAAATTTATGCACACTATAGGCCAAGTGATAATTATGACTATAGTCGCATACTCTAATGGAACTTTACAATAGAAAATGTTATTTCCTCGGTTTTAAGATGGCCGTTCCAAGTGCCTCTTTGTTTAGGTATTTGGCGGCGGCTGTTTGGATATCTTTATTGGTAACGTTTTGAATGTTTGTGACATATTCTTGAAGTCCCAATTCACTGCCAAATTGTGTCTCTATATAGCTGATTATTTCAAGGGTATCATGAGAATCATCCATACCCCTCAAAATTCCGCCTAACATAATCTGTTTAACCCGTTCCAACTCTTCTTGGGGAACTAGGTTGGTTTGGAGTTTTTCTAATTCTTTTAGTATGAGTTTTTGGGATTTAGTTGTTTTTTGTGTGTTAACTGCGCAGTTAACACTTAGATACCCAAAATCTGAACCCTTACAATGCGCCGAATTCACATCGTATGTAATGGCATGTTTTTCACGTAGCTCTATAAATAAGCGTGAGCTTGTGCCGCCTCCAAGTAAGGTGCCGATTAAATCCAACGCCGGTGAATCTTTGTGTGTGGCGTTGATGGTTCTAGCGCCGATACTTAGGTAACTCTGGGTTATGCTTGCTTTTTCTTTCACCACAAGCTCCTTCGGTTTGTTGTTCTCAGATCTCACCTGAGGGGTTGTTGGGTTTTCTGTTTTCTCTTTGTTGCTAAAGTTTTCTAAAATGTTATCTTGGGTTTTTTTATTAAAGTTGCCTGATAAAATCAGTCTCATGTTTTGAGGTCCATAGTTGATTTTGTGTTCTTGGGCTAGCTGGGGAAGTGTTAGGTGTTTGATAATTTTTGGATAACCCCCAATGGGACGCCGAATCGGATGGTATTTAAACAAATTCTCAAGTAGCATCTCTTCCACTTTTATGGTTGGGGCATCGGATACCTCGGCTAGTTCATTTAGGATTATTTGTTGTTCCGCCTCAAACCTGGCGCTCTCAAAGCTGTCCCCAAAAAACAAATCCGAGAGAATCTTGGATGCATCCTCTAACTTTTCGGGCAAAACATCCACCACACCTACAACCTGTTCCCGATCAGTATAGAGATCCATTACTCCGCCAAAATTCTCAATACTGCGCGATTGCCCAATACGTTGCTCAGAACCCCCTGCCAACATATGCTCAATGAAATGTGCTACACCCGCCAGCTCTTCTGGTTCTTGATTAGAACCATACGCAACCGCTAAAGCCAACTGCGTCGTATTTGCTTGCTGACGCGGATAGAGCAGTACCGTTAACCCATTAGACAATACCTTTCGTTGCCAAACCAAACTATTGGACATACCCAAACCTATGACAAGCGAACTAAAAAAGCTATGAACTGTACCTTTTTGTTTACCCTGGTTGACATTCTGCGTTTGATGTGTTGGTTCCAAAATAAAGAGAGTTTGGGTTATTGCTGATTATTTGTGTTTTTGTAGCAACTTTTTTAGGAACATGCCGGTGTAGGATGCTGGGTTTTGGGTTACTTCTTCGGGTGTTCCTTGTGCTAAGAGTTGTCCGCCTGCGGCGCCACCTTCGGGGCCTAGGTCGATGAGTTGGTCGCAGCTTTTTATGACGTCTAGGTTGTGTTCGATGATGTAGACTGTGTTGCCGTTGTCGACAAGGCGGTTGAGAACGCGGATGAGGCGTTTGGTGTCGTCGAAGTGTAGACCAGTTGTGGGTTCATCGAGCATATAAATGACGTGGCCTGTTTTGTGTTTGCTTAGTTCGCGTGTGATTTTTATGCGCTGGCTCTCGCCGCCGCTTAGTTGGGTGCTACTTTGGCCTAGTTTGATGTAGCCTAGGCCGACGTCGAGGAGGGTTTGGAGTTTGCGGTGAACTTGTGGGGTGTTTTCGAAAAATTTTGCGGCTTCCTCAACTGTCATATCTAGGACTTCGGCAATGTTTTTGCCTTTGTATTGTACGGTGAGGGTTTCTTTGTTGTAGCGTTTGCCTTTGCATTCACTACATTGGACATAAACGTCGGGTAGGAAGTTCATCTCGATGCGTAGGACGCCGTCGCCTTGGCAGGTTTCGCATCTGCCGCCTTTGACGTTGAAGCTAAAGCGGCCTTCTATGTAGCCGCGTGCTTTGGCTTCTTTGGTAGCAGCAAATATGCGGCGGATTTCGTCGAAGAGTTTGGTGTAGGTGGCGGGGTTGCTTCGGGGAGTTCGTCCGATGGGGTCTTGATCGATGACTATAACGTTGCGTATTGTTTTGGGGACGTGGAGGCTTTGATGTTTTCCGATTTTGTCGACTTGTTCGCCGAAGAGTTGTTTGAGTGCTGGGATGATGGTTAGGTTCATAAGAGTGCTTTTGCCTGAGCCGGAGACACCTGTGACTCCGCAGAGAACGCCGAGGGGCAGGCGA